>OBJA01000451.1_pt1 | contig 36334 bp, 39 predicted proteins | sample 1519751 | NCBI WGS metagenome assembly OBJA01 (sample SAMEA3881238, study PRJEB22517) | soil metagenome | biome: lake sediment; feature: soda lake sediment; material: sediment, water from around vicinity | place: India | collected 2013-12-23 | depth 3 m
CTGCAAAGAAGGAGGCTTTGGCGGAAAACACGGCGGGTGTGTATGCAAAGGCTGCGGCTGTGATATAGGCGACCATGGCAGCTGCAAACGCTGCGGCGGCGGGTTATTCAAGTTTAAATGGTAACACTGATACATGCAAAAAAGGGGCATACCCTTTTTTGCTATTTCTCCTTGATACGCACATATTTATGCTTGTTATTCAGACTGTCCTTGATGTCTTTTTCATCAAACTGCTTAAGTGATTTGACAAACGGTGTCAGCTTCGCAAAGCCATAGTTGCGCGTGTCAAAATCGGGATAACGCTTGTTGAGCATTTTACCCACCTGTCCAAGATAAGCCCATCCTTCTTCATCCGAGCTTTCCGTGATAATGTTTTTGAGCGCTTCAATGATCTCCTCTTTGCTGGCCATACCCTCGTTTGGCTTCTTGACGGTCGCATTGTCATTCTTCTGTGCCTCTTTCAAAACAGGCGCAGGCGGGCTAAGCACCTCTAGATATTTGAATATCTCGCAAGCAGATATAAATGCCGTCGGTGTTTTCTTCTCTCCCATGCCAATCACGTACATACCCGATTCGCGCAGACGCGCAGCAAGACGCGTAAAGTCGCTGTCGCTTGACACAATACAAAAGCCCTCTACATTGCACGAATAGAGTATGTCCATCGCATCAATGATCAGCGCTGCATCGGTGGCGTTTTTGCCTGTGGTATAGCTGTATTGCTGTATTGGTGTGATCGAATTGGCCAGCAGCACGCTTTTCCACGAGGCGAGCTGCGGCTTTGTCCAATCACCATATATGCGTTTGTATGTAGGCGTACCATGGTTGGCGATCTCGTCCAGTATAGCTTTCACATATTTATCGGACACATTGTCCGCGTCTATCAAAACCGCGATTCGTTTATCGTTTTCCATAATTACTCCTGTTTATCATCTTTGACTGATTATACCCTATATTGATACAGTTAAGCAATCAGCGTTAGGCGCCTGTCAATGTCTATTTTAAGGTTGCTGGTATATGATAGTACGTCATTTTGATTCTGTATTCAATGAGTCATTGGCGTTGTCAGGCAGCATGCGTTTGTTCATCAAAAGCGCAAAAACAAAACCGAAGGCACACGCCAGCACGCTGAATCCCATTTCCAATGGCGTTTGGTATGAAGTGGGAATAATCAGCAGCGTGGATGCAATCACGATACCCATCACCGCATGGCAAGCGATGGCGTTGTGACGTTCAAACAATCTGTTAATCAACCGAGCCAGCAGCGCCACGGTGATCACAATGCCGCCAACCAAAGGCAGTATCACACCAAAATCAAAAAGCTTTATACCCGCCGCCATTGGCTGGTAGAGGCCCAAAAAGATCAGTATGGACGATGAGCTCAGCCCGGGTATCACAAGACTTAGGCCCCACACCACACCGCAAAAGACAAACCACCACGCGTTGGGCACAATGGCAATTGCCTGCCCGTTTTGCAGGAATGACAAAAAAGCGAACGCAACCACAAGACATATCGCAAAAGCAGACCACGCAGCAGTTGTTGTGCCCTGTTTGCCCGCATCCCTGAACAAAGACGGCAGCGTGCCCGCTATCAGCCCAACAAACAGCCAAATTGCCAGCGACGACGAAGCCTCAAACAAAAGCACCACAATGTGTGCCAATGCGAAAAACCCGATCAGCCATCCAATCAAGAAAGGTATGAACAGCTTATAGTATTTTGGAAAAGAGCGAACCGGATGCGAAAGCAACGCCATCATCGGTTGGTATATACCGAAAGTAACGAGCAGAACGCCGCCGCTGATGCCGGGCAGTATTGCGCCGCCGCCCACAAGCGCTCCTTGCAGCACGCGCAGCAATATAATGCTCAAAGGCATTTTCTCAGCCGCGGACGCAGAACTGTTCTCATTTGTCATACTTATAGCTTACCTTTTGCTTTTGTTGTTTGCGTTCAGTTATGTTATCTGCACCCTTGCGGTCCTTGATAATCAGCAGCACTGCATTGGCTAAAGCGGAGATACACAATGCCCATAACAGTATATTGGATATCTCGTTATCAATAAAATACATTGTGGGATTGTAGGCGTCAAGAATCAGAAAAACAATAAAGACAGCCGAAAGCACGATCGTTACATGCGGCATAATGCGCACCAAAAACCTCATCATTCAATCTCCTTGATTATCAGACAATCGCTTATTTCACGGCCGCCGCCGATTGCCTTATTGACTTCTTTGTCGTTGAATGTCATTGTAGCCGATGCACCGCCGTCCAAATTGTACGCGGCAACGCAGCCAAGCTCCTCAAATATCTGCGCAAATTCGTCAAGCGTGACCCCCACCGAATAGCGATTTTGCCTGCCATCCACCGTCACAAAACAATAATGCCCCGGTTCATAATACCCGATGCCGCAACGCGGTTGCACATCGCTGAGTATGGGCCCTGCGTTCAGCTTCTTATAAGGCTTGCCCTGCGCATCCAGCAAAGCCGGCCCAAACGTCCAGCCCTGCCAAGCGCCATTGTCCATGGCCTCCTGCGCATTAAACTCGTTTTTCAAATATGTCACCATCGTCCCGTCGTTATAAAGCACACATATGTCCATTCTCGTTTTTTGCAGCCGATAACCGATGCCGTTTCGAATCACCACGCCATGCAATGAGCTTTTCGTGTTGCCATAATAATCGCCGGACACAGCGAGCAGCGCGCCCGATGCCAAATGCATATCGAGCACATTCTCTGTTACGCCCGGTTTGAACTTATCCTTGGCAAGATATGTACGAAAGCATTCGATATCCGCCACATAGATGTCCGCCACATAGTACACGACAGGCCTTCGCTCCGTCCCTCTCGTCATCTCTGTGATAGTGATTGATATGTTGGGGCTTTTGTATGTGGTATCAGTGGATATAATGGTATCCGAAAAATGCTCGGCAAATTTTTCGGCCCACGTCGGCTCTCTTTCTTCATCGTCATCCGCATCTTCACCTTCGTCTGGTTCAATCTGTGCATGCGAATTACTGGTGCTTTGTGGCTCTTGTATGCTTGGCTTTTGGGGTGTGTTCACAGGCGTGTTCACCACAATACCCTCTTCAAATTCGTCAGACGGTGCCAATAAATAAAAATAGCTGAAAACCGCTAAAACAAGAGCAGTCAGCAATATGTCGATGGCAACCATCAGCCAAATAGGCATTCTCTTTGGGTTGTTTTGCTTATTATGCGGCATCGATGCGCGGCTCCTCTTTGTCTCCTCTTTTTTTAAATACAAAAAATCTTTGCACCAGCCAGCTGATCACAAACAGCGTAACTTCTACGATCAGTTTGCTTATAAATTCGTTGCCAATCACCAAGCTGTATAGAATCTTTAATAAGAACGTATTCATGAACAGTATGGCACCAGCCAGCGCAAAGTATTTGATGGCTGTTTTGATCAGGCTGTCCTTGTTCTTAAACACATACTTCTTATTAATATAGAAATTAACGCTTGAGCTGATAACACGCGCAACAATATTCGATATGATTATTTTGTCAACAATCATGCTGTCTCGTGTCAAAAGTATCATTAAGCTGAATATTGCATAATCGATGCCAAAGGCCAGAAGAGACGAACCGCAATATTTAATGATCTCTTTGTAGATACGATACGAATCCTTTACCGGATTAAAATGCGAAGTGGCATTGTCATTGATGTAAACCGTTTCGATCCAAACCTCCTTAACAGGAACCTTATGCCTTGAGCATTCAAGCAGCACATTCATTTCATACTCATAACGCATACCTTTGATATCCAGCATGAACGGAATCATATCCGTACCAAAGGCACGAAGCCCTGTTTGTGTGTCTTTAACTTTGCTGCCCGTGATCAAACGAAAAACAAAGCGCGTGATTATATTGCCAAGGCGGCTTCGCAGCGGCACCTTTCCCGCAAACTTACGGCTGCCGATTATCAGACTGCCGCACTCTGCCGCCGCCTTTTGACAGACCCTGACGGCATCAGTCACCTTGTGCTGACCGTCCGCATCCACCGTCACAACAACAGCATCGTCAGAGAAGTTCTCTTTAATATACAACAGCCCTGTTTTTATGGCAATGCCTTTACCGCTGTTTTGGTTGTGACGCAAAACAGTCGCATATGCACTTGCTTTCTCAAATATGGCCTGTGTATTCTGCGAGCTGCCATCGTCCACCACGATAACCGCATAATCCGTTTTCTCTTTGATTTCCTCAAGCAGTGAAATAAGCTTACTATCCGGTTCGTATGCCGGTATAAGTATAATGGCATTTTGCTTGGAGGTATTCATACTGCTGCAACTCTCACAATCATTTCATTACCAGATACATCATTAAGATAAATAACCATGACTCTTAAATATTCGGCAGAATAACCATCACTGCATTCACTTGCGCTGCGCTATTTCAGAGCTTATCCTGCTCATTTGAAATAATGAATCCGCTTTTTCGGATGCCGCTTTCACATATTATCCCTATATGAGCCAAGCTGTATAATAACACAAATAGACATGGCTTTCAATCCTTGCATCGGTCATGTTTCGTCTATTTTGCACATTTTCACGCAATAATCTCGCGATTTAATGGTTGTTTAGCCTTCTTTGCCCTGACCAAACAATTCCGTGGTCTCAACACCTGTTATCTGCCTGAAAATGAGTGTTTGTTCATTGCTGAATTTCTTGAGCGCGCCATCTTTTCGAAACGCCGCCAAAGCGCCGTGCATCACTGCAAACTGATTCTTCCCAAGCCTGTATTTCCACAAAACGAGCAGCATAAACAGAAGAAACAATGATGGAATTATACAGAACAGCAGCTTGATGCCAACAACCGTTACGGGTTCGATATCGCCTGCACCCACTGCCGCATCACTGTAACGGAAGATATCCAGCATAATGCCCATAGCGCCCACTGCGATGCCGCCGGACAACTTCCTCAAGAAGGTAGAGACCCCTGAGTATAGTCCTTCTCTGCGTTTGCCTGTCATCAGCTCATCCACATCCGAAATATCCGGAAGTATAGACCATGACACCAGATTACAGCCAGCGGCCCCCACGCCAATAAGGGCGCAAACCGAGACGATCAGTATATCGGGCGTATGCGGATTAAACGTGAATATGAGAATACTGGCGACTATCCAGACAATCGCAGAAACGATTCCGGGTATCTTTTTGCTGAACTTCTGCGCTATCTTTGAGAATATCATGATAAACATCAGCTGAACCACCAAGATAGCAGCCATCGCGCTCACAAACAGATAATCCTTTTGCAGCGCTACGCTCAAAAAGAATACGGCCATGGCCATCGTGATATCAATGGCCATCTGCGAAAATATAAAGATCAGTGAATATGAGCGGAACGATTTGTTCTTTAATACAGAGAACCAATCCTTATAGGAAAAGCGCGTCTTTTCTTGAACCTTCGTATTCTCCCAAGTACCGAAAAACACCGCCAGCCAGCTTAAGCCAAACACAATGCCAAATATCAAAGCCATGATCAGATAGCCCGTCTGCATACTGGCAAAAGTGTCGGTGATCATACCCGGAACAGTTCCACAGAGTATAGCGGCCCCGGCAGAAAAGCTTAATCTGACGCCTGTAAACGCACTGCGCTTATTATAGTCGCTTGTCATATCTGCGAGTATCGCGTTGTACGGAACCATGACGATTGTGAATGATGTAGAGAAAAACATGAAGGCTATCGTATAATAGATGATCTTGCCGGCTTCGCTGGTGATGCCGAATGAATGCCAAAGCATCACCCACGACACAAAAACAGGGATCGACCCGATAAGAAAATAGAGGCGGCGTCTGCCGTATTTCGACTGGGTTCTGTCCGAGAGCATACCCATCAGCGGGTCTGTCACAGCATCCCAAGCCTTTCCGATAAAAATGATTGCACCCGCCCAAACGCCCGGCAGGCCTTCCACTTTTGTGAGGAAGACCAAAAGCAGCAATCCCACAATAAGAAACGATCCGCCGCCATATATATCCCCGCAGGCATATGTGATTTTGCTGAGAACGTCACTTCGTTTTTTCATTTTGCTTTACCCCTTCGTAATACTGATCTCGAATCTGCCTGACAGCCATGACCCACTTCATCATCTGCCGCTTATCTTCAAGCACAAATCGGTGAATATCCTCCCCTTTTGCCACTTCAATGTACGTACCGGCGGCGTAAGGTATCATCGGTATGTTCTTCATGGGAAGCACCAGCTTGGTCAAAGCTCCCTTGACGGTGCCGGTGTAGGTGATTGCGTCCTTTGTCAGCCGCAAAGTGCCATAGCCCTGATGCTGGTAGCCGTATTTGCCCGGTTCCGCAAACATAAGTTCAGTGCTGGCGACAAGCTCAAACGAGGAATTATCGATCTCTTTATCAAGGCAATCTTTTTGGAAATCGTACCACCTGTCGATGCCGTCAAAGAAAACGGTATCTGCGGCCTCCGGTTCAAAAAGCAAATACCTGTTCATACGCACCGCATTGCCGCACGATACGCAGTACAAACGATTTTTTTCAGACCGCAGCGTAAATTCGTCCTGACAGTTTGGGCATTTGTACAATACGTACTCCACCCCCTCTGCGGTCTTTTTGCATCGGAAGGGTATCATTCTCTCGCGCTGCCACATATAATCATCAAAATCAATCGCACGCAAAAGCCGCTGATATATTTCATCATTTGAAAGGTTTTTGACTTCACTGACAGTCAGTATAGGCTTGACGGTTGTTTCCAGCCTGCCGTATCGGGACTTTACTGACCAGCGCGGGCGCGTTAAATAACCGCCGTCGGTTTTCAGTGCAACAACGGGCACATTCAATAATTTGATCAGCTTTGCAACGCCAGCCACCGCAAAGCCGCCTGGCCTTCCCTCGTTAGATAAGCATCCATGCGGAAACAGCGCCACAACCCTGCCTTGATCAATACAATATTTCATTTTCCTTATCGAGCTGGCGTCTGCGGTGAATTGGTGCCTTGGTATAACACCCATTAGTGTAAAGACGGTTTTCAAAACCCGGCTGCGAAAAAAATTATAGGCCCCCACAAAGTTCATGCGAACAGGAAACATGCTGATAGTGCTGATGATGTAGTCAAGCCAGCAGCTGTGCCCTGCCACCACTAAGTATGGCGGCGCAAGGCCTGCCATGGCCGTTTTATTGACCCTGTGCCGATAAAACAAACGATAGTATATTTTAAAATAAGAAGCAGCGATATAATATAAAAATGCGTTCGGTTTTTTGACCTTGCTTCTGACTTTTTTTCGCTTCACATTGCCCCCAATATCAAATGCTTTTCTGCCCTTTGTAATCGTCTTTTTCAAACAGTATAACAGATATGCATCAATGTATATAGTCATAAAGAATGTTATAATTCTATAGGAACCGTTGAAGTGTTTTTTGGCCCTGTGTCGTTATTATGTTTAGGGAGTGACAAAGGATGGTGATTGCATATCAAGGCACAGCAGTTTGAGCGCTATGTGGCAGAATACAAGGGCCTGATCATCACCATTTGCCTGACCATGACAAAGAATTATTTCGACGCAGAGGATTTGGCGCAGGAAACGTTTTTATCCGCCTACCGAAGCTTGAACCGGTTTGACGGAGAAAACCCAAAAGCCTGGCTCACAGCCATCGCGGTGAACAAATGCAGGGATTACTTTAAAAGCCGGACGCGACGCAATCTGTACATACCCCATGAGGATCTGCCGCTCATAGTTGATCCTGATTCAAATACGGAGAAGCGTGCGGAAATCAATACCTCTGAGGATTTCGTTCGAAAGCTGTGCGGGCGGCTAAAGGAGCCATACAAAAGTGTGGCGCAATGTTATTTCTGCGAAGGAAAAAAGCTTTCACAAATGGCGGTCGAAACGGGACAAAGCCTTAAAACACTGCAAACAAGGCTTTACCGATCCAAAAAGCAGTTAAAAGTATTGTGGAGGGAGGGGCAGCAAAATGAACAAGCCGATTAACATAAGCGGCCATATAACACAAACGCTGCTGCATGAATTTGCTGACGGTACATTGGGGCAAGATGCGCTGATTGCCGCGGCGGCGCACATTGCAGAGTGTGAGCAATGTGCGCTGGCTCTGGCAGAAGCAATCGAAGCAAAACAGGCTGCAAATGTGCCGGCCGGATTTGATGAAGAGGTTTTTTGCCGGATAGCGCATCTTACGGAAAAGAAAACAGGGGGGCTTGTGCATTTTTCTTTCCGTGTTGCGCTTGCTGCCTGCGTATCCCTCCTGTTCATCTTTTCAGGCACTTTGAATAGGCTCGCAGACCCCAATCATTCATTCGAGAAAATCAAATCCCCTGATTTCTCTGTGGTGGAAACCATCAACACCAATCTGCAAAATTTTTCTCATAAAATACTGACTATGGAGGTATTCCAACATGACAAAGAAACGAAATAAGTTTCTGACTGTTCTCTTTTCCCTTATTCCCGGTGCGGGACATATGTTTATGGGGTTTATGAAGCAAGGTGTTTCTGTGATGGCGCTGTTTTTTCTCATCATTTTGTTTTCCTCTTGGCTGGGCATTGGCCCTCTTCTGTATGCGCTGCCTGTGCTGTGGTTCTACGCCTTCTTTAGCAGCATCAACTTAGCCTGGGCTGATGAACAGCAGTTTGCAGAAGCAGAGGATCGCTATCTGATTAAAACCGAATACTTATCACAGGTCAATAAAAAGCTTTCAGGTCGCGGCCGTTTGTATTGCGGCATACTGCTTTTGGTTTTCGGGCTGTACTTGATTTTCAGCAGACTAATCTCCAACTTCTACTTTGTTCTGCAGCCGCAGATCTCAGAGCTATTCTTCAATGTGCTCAACATATTCCCGCAGCTCTTCTTGGGCACAGTCATCATTATTGTCGGTGTGCGGTTAATCGTCGGTAAAAGAAAGGAGCTGAAAAAGCATGATTAAAAATCGTCGGGTTGGCACTTTAACTGTTGGCGCCTCATTAATCATTTTCGGTCTTCTTTTTCTGCTTCGTCTGGCGATACCTGCCGTGACGACCCGCTTGATCGCTTCCCTTTGGCCGATAGTGCTGGTCTTTCTGGGGGTTGAAGTGATCATCGCCTATGTGCGCAACAAGGACGGCCAAATGCGATACGATGCTGGCTCTGTCGTGCTCATCGTTGTGCTCGCCTTGTTCACGGTGTGTATGGCAGCCGCACAAGTGGCTTTTGAAAATAGCCTGTGGTTTTGACAGACCGGCGTACGGCAATATTGGCCGTATGCAATGAGTCACAAAGGAAGCCTCTTTCTTCGAGAAAAATCAAACTCAATCTCTTGCGCCTGTTTCTGAGCGTATGATCTCAAGCCCTTCATCCAAGCTCACTTGGATGCGAGGGCTTTTTATTTAGACCCACAAATTAGCTCCACAATTTACACTTTGATTATGCTCAATAAACCAGATATAATGACAGCAAATAAGCAGGGGGCGATTATCATGCACACATGGGATGTTTTGGTTAATGGAGTAAGGCATGAAATTTCATTTGAGCGTTGCAGATTCTCCGGTAAAGCTGATATCCGTATCGACGGCAATCTTAGCACATACTCTCCTGTTGTTGTGAAAAACGTTGGTATGCTCTATCCGCTTGAGATTGAGAACAGTGAAGTTGTTATAAAGCTTGATCTGCAAAACAAACCGGCAGGGCTGATACAAGACGGCATCTATTTGGAAACAGGGCTGCCGATAGAAGAGGCTGCGGCGCTGGCGTTGCGTTCGTCTGCACAAATCGGCAATCCGCTTATGCAAAAAGATAAGGCCGGCATGGGTTCGTTTCTCGCTTTTGTTGTGCTTACCTATGTCAATCTTGTTTTAATTCTGCTGAACGCGCCCCTTTCGTTTCCGTTCAGCGCAATCGTTCCACCGATTATTGCCGAGCTTGCACTATTCGGATATGCGGAAACGGCTTCTATGCCGATTTTGTTAATAGGCCTCGTTATCGCTGTGATCGCTGCATCGGTGTACTTGGTGCTTTATCTTCTCGCAAGGAGAAGCACATGGCCGATAGTCGTTGCGTTGATTTTCATGGCGATCGATACGCTGATCATTCTATTTCTCTCCATTGATGATTTTGCTTCTTACATTATCGATATTGCGTTTCATGCTTGGGTTTTATGGTCTCTCGCAAGGCTCATCAGCATCCGACGAAAAAAAGCCACGGCAGACGATGTATCCTCCGTATAAGGCAACAGCGCATACAAATATATCCCCATGCGGAACATACTCTGAGTAGAAAATGAAAGAAAGCATTACAGAAAGCGCTCGTATTGAATGACGTGCGTTAAAAATAGCGAGAATTGCTTTCCATCTAGCATCTGTTCAGAAACAAGTTTCAAATGCTTTTTCCCAATTTTATTAATTCTATTTTTGTCGTTGGCCTCTATAACAGATTCAGCATAGTCCTGTGCTGCGCTTTTTAGCGCAACATCACGCCCCGGATAATAAGGCCCGAATAGCTTATCCAATTCACGCCACGCTTTTCTGATATTATCCTCATTCATGTTTATTACGCTCAATTGTACCCACTCTACCTTTTTTTCTTTTATTTAAATTAACCATATACTGCTTAAATAAACGAGTGATAAAACTAGTCGAATTAGCTATATTAATCTCTATAGCTCATATTCAAGTCTCTTGTTTCTCACGAACCAAATGAAAACCCATGTTAAGCCCGCGCCTTATCACACGGTCACCGTATGCCGCAGGCCTGCTCATGCCCGATGCGTTGCCCGTTCGGTATACGATTCTTATGCAATGAGTTGAACCATACACATGGACTTTGAATATGCTGTAATAAAACATTAAGAGGTATGGCAGCTTGAAGAAAACAGCAATCATTATTTTGACTTACAACAATTTTGCATACAGCAAAGACTGTATCGAGAGTATACGCAAATACACACAAAAAGGCACATATCAGCTCATCGTTGTTGACAACAACTCTGCGGATGAAACAAGAGAATGGCTCAAACAGCAGCCTGATATAATGCTCAAATTGAATGATAAGAACGAAGGGTTCCCTAAAGGATGCAATACCGGAATCAGCATGGCCGACCCTGACAGCGATATACTGCTGCTGAATAACGACACAGTTGTTACGCCAAACTGGCTTGATAACTTGAGAAACTGCCTATACAGCAACGATCAGATCGGCGCAGCGGGGGCTGTCAGTAACCATAACGAAAATCTGCAGGGTGTCGCATTCAAGTATGACAATTTGGATCAGATGCAAATATGCGCAGAGGAAAACAATGTATCGGACAGCACGCGGTGGGAGCAAAAGGTATTCTTGATTGGGTTTTGTCTGCTTATAAAAAGAGAGGTGCTTAACAAGATCGGCCTATTGGATCTATCCTATTCTCCGGGTTATGTGGAGGACAACGACTTGTCCATACGCATCATTAAAGCCGGCTACAAGCTGATGCTATGCCATTGATTGCTTTATACATCATTATCTGGGTACGGAGTTCAGAAAGGATAGGTCCCGCTTATATCCAATTCTATTTGACAACAGAAAAACCTTTAAAAACAAATGGGGGTTTGATACGTATTGTTTTGACGAGATCAAGTTTGATTCGCTCAGAATTCTCAATGAGCCAGATCAGAAAAAGAGTATGAATGTTTTGGAGCTTGGGTGCGGCATCGGCGTCACATTGCTGAGAATCAAATATTTATATCCCAATGCGGCTCTTTTTGGTTGGGAGCCAGATGTGCATAAGGCCGATATATCTGGCTATTTTGCTTCGGTGTCGCATAATGCGCTGAATCATATGAGCGAATTTGAAGATGGCTTTTTTGACTATATACTCATCGGTCACTATCCAGAATGGGTCGAAAACCCCAAGTTGCTTATGAAAAACGTCGCAAAAAAACTCAAAGCTGGCGGCTTTGTGATTGCGACCATAAAAAACATCATGTATTACAATATCATTCGCGATATGTTAACCGGCAAATGGTTTTCATCCGAACACATACAAAATAAGGCTCCCGCAAACTGCTTTACACAAAAAGACTTTACTGCGTTGCTTAACGAATGCGGCTTTATAAACCATTTAAATTTCCACTGGTTTTCCGTTCCCAATGAAGAAGACAAAGTGTTTATCCAAAAAATCTGTGATATCCGCGGGGAGAAAAAAGACTTTGATTTAACAACCTATCTGTATTCGATCAGAGCGCAAAAGAACGGTTGATGGTGCCATATTGGGTGCTGGAATAAAAGCCACTGGCGGCGGCAAGCTCATGTCCTTTGTTTCACATATACCAAATAAAAAACCCGGGGCAAGCCTGTGACTAACGATGGGGTCCCCGCAAAGCGCAGCTTCGTGGGGCAGAGGAGGAGCAAGGGAGCGAGGAGAAGTTTTCGTGAAACGAAAACGGAGCAAAGCGAACTTTGCTCCGACGTGGTGCGAGGAAGGGGACTTGAACCCCTACGGTATAACCACACGCCCCTCAAACGTGCGCGTCTGCCAGTTCCGCCACCCTCGCATAGGCCGTTTTTAATCGGCATGTTTGATTTTAATCATCCGTATTCAAAAAGTCAACACTTATATGCAAAATGAACTCGGCGATAACGGGCCGTTTACACCGGTGATACCATCCGTTATAATCAAGCCATAATAAGCAAAGGATATAAACTGATGCGAACGATACAAAGCGACACCATTGTGCAAACAGTCCGCCAACTGTTTCTCAAGGCCTGCCAGATACCGGGCGAAGATGTGCTTTTGGCCATCCGCGCCGCGTATGAAAGCGAGACTTGCCCGCCCGCCAAGGAAGCACTGCGGCAGCTGACTGAAAATGCGCGCATTTCGAAGCAAACCGGCATGCCCTATTGCCAGGACACCGGTATGGCTGTGGTTTTCGCTGATATCGGCGCTGATGTGCATATTGACGGTTATATCGGTGATGCGATCAATGAAGGCGTGCGTCAGGCCTATGCAGACGGGTTTTTGCGCAAGTCCGTTCGGCATCCGCTGACAGGAAAGAATACGGGCGATAACACGCCTGCCATTATCCATTATCATATCGTACCGGGAGATAAGCTGGTGCTGACCGTTGCGCCCAAGGGCTTTGGCAGCGAGAATCAGAGCCGTATCGCGATGCTCAAGCCTTTGGGCGGCATTGACGGCATAACGCAGTTTATTCTGGACTGTGTCAAAAAAGCGGACGGCAGCCCGTGCCCGCCTGTGGTATTGGGTGTGGGTATCGGCGGCACATTTGAAACATGCGCACTGATGGCCAAAAAGCAGCTGCTGCGCGATATCGGCAGCGAGAACCCGGATCCGCAGCTTTATGAGCTGGAACAGCGCTTGAAACAGCAGGTCAACGCACTGGGCATCGGCGCAATGGGCTTTGGCGGCAGCAACTACTGCTTCGCGGTGCATATTGCCGTCTGCCCAACGCATATAGCGGGCCTGCCTGTGGCTGTCAACTTTCAATGCCATGCATCGCGCCACGCGACTCAAACGCTTTAGGAGGCCATCATGCATCTTCATACACCGCTTGAACAGCAAGCCATACAAACACTCCGAGCAGGCATGTGCATAACGCTTTCCGGCGAGGTCTATACCGCTCGTGATGCGGCACATGCACGCCTTGCCGCAATGATACAAAAAGGCGATGCGCTGCCATTTGCGCTTGAAGACAGCGGCATTTATTATGCGGGCCCCTGCCCCACGATGCCTGGCCATGTGATCGGCTCATGCGGGCCCACCACCTCTTCGCGGATGAATGCGTACGCGCCATTGCTGTATGATTTGGGTGTCAAATTCGTGATCGGCAAAGGGCCGGTTTCCAACGAGGTGCGGGATGCCATAATACGTAACAACGCCGTTTATTTCGCCGCAGTGGGCGGCGCGGGCGCGTTGATCGCTTCACACATCACCGCAGTGCGCGATATCGCTTTTTTTGATCTTGGCACCGAGGCTGTACGATTGGTCACATTCGATCGCGTGCCGTTGATCGTCGCCATCGACAGCCAAGGCCGCTGCGTCTACGATCGGCTAAGCATGTCACAATAGCGCACAAAACACTTGAAATGCCTGTTCTCATGCATTATAATAGCACTCGCAGCTTTGATACGCCGCTATAGCTCAGTAGGTAGAGCACATCCATGGTAAGGATGGGGTCATCGGTTCAAATCCGATTAGCGGCTCCAAGGTTTTTGGCTCGAAAAGCCCTATTTAAGGGGGTTTTCGGGCTTTTTTCACATTAGCCCTGCTATTTGGCATTTTGTATCATCTGTGTTATATCATCCCTTCTCGTGTTATCGGTTTTTAATCGGTTTATCGGTTATGCATTGTGGATAGGGTCATCAATTCGGCGACTTCCCGCCTCTTTTCAAGAGACGGATGCACATAATTGTTGTAAGTTGTCTCTACTCTTCTATGGCTAGTACAGGTGACGATGGGTTTGACGGTTACGAAAATCACGAATAGAGTATGCGTATAGACATATATCCGCGCAATAACTGTCATACACATGTGTGTGCCAACTGTCATACACATGTGTGTGCCAAGTCCATCATCAAGCCTCCCAACCACTTTTAATTTACTTAATACGTCTTGATTCACATGGCAAGACGCATGCGCGCCTGTTAGTTCCCTTCCGGCACTCAGTCCGAAGTGAGAGGCTGCAGCCCACGCCGCGTTGTTTGTGACATCATAGACGACTCCGTTAACGGCTACATAAGCGGGGTTGCCGCTCTTCCCGTTGTATTTTGATAATTCGCTTCTGTTGATTGCGAAGCCTTGCGCCGTGACTGCCTGAACGCCTTTTGCTCTGGTTTGCGTACTTAATAACACCTGATTGAAAAGCCGGGATAATCTACTAAACTGTTCTTCCAACCTGTAAACAAGCATATGCTTTGTTGTCATGTTGACAGGCTGCTCCAGCAGGGAAACAACATCATAAATATTATTGATTATCAGTTTCAGCTTCTCATTCATAACAATTATTCCGCACGCTTTGTATATGCATGTTCATCGGTTTTATCACAACCGCCCTTCCCAGTATGCCTTGGCTTCGTCTTCAAGCTTTGCAAGCCTTGTATAATAGTCTGGAAACTCCATCAGATGGGCAAGCGCAATTTTACCTGTTAAGATTGGATCATCGCCGGTTACATTGGTCGCATAATTTCTTCTGCCATGCTCTAGTTCAACATCAAGCCCCATTCTGAACTGCTCAATATCAAATTGCTCTTTATCAAAATCAATACCCAATGCTTTGGCGATTTCTATGGCTTCTTCGGTGGTAAAGCTTGTTTTAATGGGCGGAAGATGTTGAGAAAATGAATCAGCAAATCGATCTACCCAATTGATTTGCTCTTTCAGCCGCGTTAGTAGAATATTCTTTGTGTCTGTATTGACGCAATCATACAACAAACCTATTGTTTGATGGATTTCGTTCATGAGGGAATCGAATTGTCCTACGCTGTTTTGATTCATAATACTTTACCTACCCATATATATGTTTGTAGATTATATTCTAAGGTAGAATTATTTATGTTTTGAGGTAAGGCTTCGTTCCTGATATTAAATATAGATCGTCGATATCCACACACTTATCTATGTTAAACCATGGTTCAAACCAACATTTTTCTGTATCTGCTGAATGAATCGTTGTAGAGTAATTGCGTACGTAGCGTTTGTCATGAACAGCATTGATTCTTTTTCTGCCCATGCTATGAGCCAATGTAAAACGTCCGCCTGGTCTCAATACCTTAAACACTTTTTTGGCAAAGTTATTTTTATCAAAGAAATGAGGATAAGCATTGAAAATAACGACGCGATCAATCCCTTTGGCGTCAAGCTCAAGAAAATCCTGAGCTACGACCTGTATTCTGTTGTCTTTAATCTTTCCCATGGCTTTCTTAACCATCTGTTCCGATATATCAACTCCAAGAACAATTTCGGGGCTATAGGCAAGCAGTGCATTGAATAAAACGCCGGTACCGCATGCAACATCGAGTATTCTTTGTCCAGCCTTGAGGTCGCAGAAATTCATTATCTGCTGTATACTCTGTATATCCGCCGGCTTGTCATCCCATGTTTGTGCCTGATAATCAAAAAAACTGCTTATTTGTTTGCTGTTCACAGTGACTTGTGCTTTCCCTTTATTGTATGGCTCATGATATTCCAATCAAGAGTGTTTTAGCACTTTCCTTAAACGAATAATCGAATTTAAGGAATGGCAGAATAATATTAATAGTATAAGGAATTAATGAGATGAAATCTACTTTCTGGCCAAGCAGTGCTGCTAGAGTCAAAATAAATACACATAAAGAATCCAACGCTAAAATAGATAAGAAATTGATCGAGAATATTTCAAAGTACTTAAATGCCAGTAAAGAAGATATATCTAGAAGAATTGATCAACTTAATAAAGAATGGGATACAGAACGTGTGTTGGAAGCGAATGCTTCTGCCCTCATATTTATCGGAACCGTGTTGGGTTTTATCTTCAATGCTTGGTTCTTTTTGATCTGTGGTTTTATATCCTTCTATCTCCTTATGCACGCCTTAGAGGGATGGTGCCCTCCCTTGCCGTTAATTCGGAAACTAGGTGTCAGAACCGTGTATGAGATCTGCATCGAAAAGATGATTCTCAAACATCTACGAGGTGATTTTAATGACTCATCTCTTGATACAGCAAAGCTCATAGAAGCTGCCAAAATCGAATTCTCAGAAGGAAATTGAGCAATACTGTATCGTTAAGACATAACCATACTTATGAGTTACTTGAATAATCTTATATATTAACGCATACTAAGAGTTCCATAGGGCTTATTTATTTAAAATATTGAGGTATATTTTATGGCATTATGTGTTGCTGAGTTTCTGGAAAAGTCAAAGATACCGCTCAAGAGCTTTATAATAAAGCGAGTTTCAAATGAAGCCGATGCTGAGGACATCTTGCAAGATGTTTTTATCAAACTTATAAGCAACATTGATAAATTAGCTAATAAACAAAAGATCAATGCTTGGATGTACAAAATAACACGAAATGCCATCGTGGACTATTACAGAAGAAATCGGAATGAGATATCATATTATTTGATGCCGCCTGAACCATCCGTCATAATCGAAGAAGACGTATCTGCAAGCTACGAGATTGCAATATGCCTAAAAAACATGGCGAACAAACTACCTGACAAGTACAGGCAGGCCATATTTCTCACAGTCTTTGAGAACCATACTCAAAAAGAGTATAGTCAGATCATAGGCATTTCAGTTTCCGGTGCAAAGTCCAGAGTACAGCGTGCAAGGTGCATGCTAAAGAAAATGATTCTTGAGTGCTGTAATTTAGAATTTGACTCATTTGGCAACATAATTGATTACAGCAAAAGGAATGAGCCTTGTATGTTTTGCTAAAGTCTATAATAAGTTTGCGTCCTATTGCTTTTTTCTACGTCTTTAATATCAGACGTATTTATATTTAATGGGAGGCGTATTGTGGACACCAATAAAGAAGACGTTCGTGAAGCAATCAGGAGAAATTATGCACAAGTCGCTGCGCAAGGTGCAGGTATGGGATGTTGTGCAGGAGGGTGCTGCTGTGGCGGCACAGGTTCCAGCATACAAGATTCATCCATTAACCTTGGATATACACATGATGATTTGTCTCTTATTCCGCAGGAAGCCAATATGGGCTTGGGATGCGGCAACCCCGTTGCTATTGCCAGTCTTCATGAAGGGGAAACTGTACTTGATCTGGGATGTGGCGGCGGTTTAGACTGCTTTATTGCAAGCCGCAAGGTTGGCAAGTCAGGGTATGTGATCGGCGTTGATATGACACCAGATATGATAACACTGGCAAGAAAAAATGCTGAGAAAGGCGGTTTTTCTAATGTTGATTTTAGGCTTGGAGAAATCGAGCATCTGCCGGTTGCAGACGCATCTGTGGACGTTGTCATTTCAAACTGTGTAGTCAACTTATCCTTGGACAAAGAGCAGGTAATTAAAGAAATATTCAGGGTTCTTAAAAAGAACGGAAGGCTATCTATTTCGGACGTTGTTGCAACAACAAAATTACCTGAACAAATAAAGCGTGATTTGGATTTGATATCCAGCTGTATCGGCGGCGCAGAGCCCATTGAAAACTTAAGGCAAATGCTTCAAAACGCAGGATTTACTGATATTCGTTTAACTCCCAAAGAAAACAGCAAAGAAATAGTCGGGTCTTGGGGGCTTGCAGATGGTATTGAAGATTACGTGGCCTCCTGTATCATCGAAGCAATTAAATAACAGAATCGAACTTAGCCTCCTGCTACGGGGGCTATTTAAGCAAGAGGAACCAATGCCCATGTCTCCTTACCTTTTGCTATTTGCTTATTTCATTACTAGCTATAAATATAAATGATGTTCCAACTTTTTGATTGCTGATGACATCAAGCGTAATTCCATGCCTATTAGCAATTTGTTTTGCGATGGATAGCCCAAGCCCTGTTCCTTTGTTGTTATCTGGTTTATTGGTTTTGTAAAACCTCTCAAAAACATGAGGTAAATCATCAGCTTCGATGCCTGCCCCTCTGTCTGTAACAGAGATATGGTAATGGTCATTGTATAACCACGTTTTGATCAATACGGTCTGCCCTTTGTCAGAGAACTTGACGGCATTATCGAGCACTGCGATAAACATCTGGCGCAGCCTGCCGTAGTCGCCCATAGCCGCAAAGTCTCGTACGGCATAGTCACAATCAAGAATCACGTTACTGTTCGCGGCCATGTATTTAATGGAGCGCACAGCATCTTCGAGAACATCGGGAAGATTAAGCCGTGTTTTTTCAATGGCGTAATCGGGATTTTGCAGCCTTGAGAGTTCTAAAAGATCGTTCACCATACGCTCAAGATGGATGCTTTCTGAAAGAAGCTGCCTATGATATTCTTTGACTTTGCCGGGTTCGGAAACAATGCCATCATCAAGCGCTTCAAGTGAGCCCCTTATCACCGTGACGGGTGTCCGAAGCTCATGCGATATATTAGAAATATAGTCCTTACGCATTTGCTCAAGCGCGGCGCTCTCTTTTGACGCTGCGTCAAGTCTTTGAGCCAGAATATCTATATTCCGTGCCAGAGAGCCCACTTCATCATCCTGCTCAATATGTGTTTGCGCCTTATAGTCTCCATCAGTTAGCTTTCTAGTAACGCTTTCCATGCTTCTGAGTGGACGTACAAAGCGTTTTGAAACGAAAACAGCGATAATGATTGCAAGCATCAACGCAACAGCCAAGCTGATGCCCAGCATGTGTATGCCCGGAGCCCACGTTGAGCCCACGTCTCCCGCATCGGTATGCAGCAAGACCGCAGCGATCACTTGTCCGTCTGCCGAAAATATTGGCGCCCCTACTGTCACAGCAGTCACATCAAACAAGGTTCCATAATCCTCGCTATAGGCAGCGCCGCCTTCAAATATAGCGGCGACAATCTCAATGGCGTCTTTGGGAAGTTCATTATAGCGAATCTGATTTCTGCCGCTGCCGACGATAACCGTTTGCGCCGTTTGATCAACAATCCATACATCGCTCATCGCGATATCATTCACAAACCGCAGGTACATCCCAAAGCCACCGCTGCCCTGTCTTGACCCATGCCCGGGTATTCTCCCGTTTTCCGTTAAGATTGAGCCGGTTCTTATATACTCCGAAAATGTATCAGCGATAGCTATCGCGCGTTTTTGCAGGTCTGTGCGGTAGACATAGCCCGATTGTCTGGCAAACAGCATGGAGAACACGATACCGGCTAACAATGAGAATAACAGCAAAACAGACACGAAGTACAATATCAGTTTGCGTGTGATCTTATTTTTCATTGGAGCACCTCAAATTTGTATCCCATGCCCCAAATGGTTTTGATCTGCCATCCCGGATGCGGATACTTGTCTAGCTTGGCGCGAAGCCGCTTTATGTGGGAATCTACCGTCCGGTTGTCCCCATAATAATCATATCCCCAAACACTATTCAGCAGATTATCTCTTGTAAAGACTCTGTTCTTATTGGTAGCCATCAGCCACAGCAGTTCAATTTCTTTTTTCGTGAGCGTGACGGGAACGCCGTCTATGGATACTGCAAAATCATCAAGGCCAATGATGAGACCATCGAGCTCGAATCTTTTAAGTGCAGATTCATTCTCAGGCGTGCGCTCGACCCTTCGCAGAATCGCCCGGACACGTGCCATAACTTCTGCTGGTGAAAACGGCTTGACGATATAGTCGTCCGCACCGATATCGAGCCCCATAATGCGCTCGAAGTCTTCTCCCCTTGCCGTAATCATGATGATGGGCACATTGGATATCTGCCTTATCTCCCGACACACCTCAAAACCATCCTTTTTGGGCATCATCACATCCAGCAGGACGATATCAAATTGCTTTTTCGAAAACACATCAAGCGCCTCTGCACCGTCATATGCCGGTGCAGCTTCATACCCTTCCTTTTTTGCGTATTCAGATAATATAGAAACAATCTGCTCATTATCATCCGCTATCAAAATGCTTGGCATACTGCACCTCCTTATCTGGATTGTATTTGGCGTTTGTGTTTTTTCTGTGTCACTTGAATTCTACCATGAAAAAACAATAAAAAAACATGATTTTGCCACAAACAGTGGATATACTGAGGCCGAAAAAAACGAAAGGAGGTGACATAATGAAACACTCCAAAAAACTTATGGTTTTTGCGGTCATCGTATTGGTTCTTGCCGCAACTACAGTAACTGCGTTTGCGGCATCTAAATACAACAGCCCTGCAGAAGCAGTTGCGGATTTGACAAACCGCTCTGTTGAAGACGTTGTTTCTGAAAGGCAAGAAACCGGAAATACTTATGGCAGCATAGCCAAAGAAGCAGGCGTCCTTGATGAATTTAAGACTGAGATGTCGGAAATGAAGCAGGATCACCTAGGCGAGAAAGTTGCTGAAGGCACAATGACTCAGGATCAAGCTGACGCCATCATCGAGGCTATTGAAGAAAAGCAGGATGCTTGTGATGGTTCAGGTTCTGGGCAAATTGGAAAGCAGTATGGCGCCGGATTTGGCAGAGGCCCGGGGCATGGCCTAAAACGCGGGCCAGGCAATGGACAGGGTAGAATGGCAGGCAACGGTGCTCGTGACGGCTCTTATCAAGAGGCTTAAGAGAATGCACAAACCCCGCAGACATTGACTTGCGGGGTTTGTTTTTTATATTCATGATTGCAGGATAAGTCTGTCTATGAGGGCAAATCATTAGTAATCGCAACAGATCAAATTTACTGCTTGGGCGCGGGTGCTTTCACAATAAATAAGTTCCAAAACTTCTTCACTTAAGTTTTTTAAATTCAGCAAAGATGCTTAAGTATATGGGTACGCAGTTCTCCAGAAGCAAGCGCACCGGTGATATGCCCCTTGTCGATGACTGTAACAATTTTTTCGTCATAGCACTGCTTTTGCACTTCATATTCGATGATCTGGTCGAAACGCGCCATCAGCGGAAACACGTTATTGTCTTTGACCTGCGCAAATTCGCGGGCAAAGTTCAGCGCTTTTCTGACAGCATCGGAATTCTGCCTTACAGCGTCTCCCGCAAGCCTTTTATAGCAAGACGAAATAAACAATTCCTCAAGAGCCGCACCGGCAAAAATGGGGATATACACATGCGCGCTGTTATAAAAGCTTCTGTGCAGGTTGACAACCCACCCACCAAGGCTGAGGCCTGTCACAATAACCTTTTTGCAGCCATTGCGTTTCAGGCATGCTGTCAATTCTTCAATCAGCTTTACAGAGGCTGAAAGCATCGCGGAAAAGTTGTCAAGCCGCGACATTCTCCCCATGTACTTTTTCATGCCGTCGTTGTGGAAAGCGGCGCGCAGGGATATCAGGTTGGCGTTGATTTTGTCCTTTCCGGCATAGAGTACCGATTTAAAGGTATTCTTGCTAGCAGCCCCATAATGAAACGGATTTTCGTTGTTGCCGTGGTGATAGATGATAGTAGGGTATTCCGGCCCCAGCCACTTAGCCACATGGAACGCAGGATCAAGCTTGCCGATGATTGAATGCGCTTCTGCTTCATAATAACCCTCGTTTTCAAATGCGGGCAGCGCTACTGTTATGCCGTCCAGCTGTTGCTGAAACCCCGGGCTCTCGACGCTGCTATTGAACCAACGGTCTTTGAGCAGCAGGGCTGTCATTGCGACACTGTACTTGTCTAAAAATGCGTGCATTGTGTTACCACCTTTTTTTAATTATTCTTTACGGGAGCGAGCCCGTGTTTGACAAGTTTCATTAGATGCCTGATAACGGCAGGTATATCGAGCTGTCTTAAAGCCTCTTCATTGCAGTAGACTTCATCCCAAGACATTCCCGCCTTTTCTGCGACGAATTGCGCAAACTCAGTGGTCAGTGCGTTGAGAAAGAACACCATCACATCGATTGCTACATCGTTTCTGATATCGCCTTTTTCCATAGCATCACCAAGCAGACGGGTCATATAGTCGCGGTTTAATTCCTTAAGACGGGCAAGGCTCTCATCCACAAGCGGTCCTTGAAAGGCCTTGTATAGCAATCTGCTGTAAAGCGGGTTTTGCAGACTGAACTGTGTACCTTGTATCATCAATGTGCAAAGCCCTTCATAGAAATCATCAAAGCTAATCGGCGAATGCGCCTGAAGGTATTCTAGCTTGGCTTGCCCTGCATATTCTATCAGATAAAGATAAATGTCTTTTTTGTCCTCAAAATACTGGTACAAACTGCCCTTGGATATACCCGATCTCTCAACGATTGTGTTGACGGACGCTTCGTTGTACGTATGGATTGAAAACTCCTCAATCGACGCCTTGACTATGGCATTGCGTTTTGCTTCATTCAAATTGTAAAAAGTTTGTTTTGGCATCGGGCGCGCCTCCTTATGACTACATGGTCACATTGTAGCATGACCATATGGTCATGTCAACGAAATATTGCTTGATATAATATGCCTGAATAAACACCTGAATATGGTATGTTCGCATATACTTTAATTTCTTTTTAGTTCTATTTTTGTGTTTCCTAATGGTTGGGTGCTTCAATCGCTCATTTTCTGTAATTTGTTTCGGTAAAGCAGCATTATCAACAGCTTCATTGAACTAAGACGCATCAAAGGACATTAAAAATTGCTCAAGCGCTGCATTGAAAGCCTCCGGATTGTCCTGGTTACCGTTGTGGCCTGCGTTGGGTATCACAAAATAAGAAGAACCGGGCGTAGCTTCATGCCATTGGCAGCAAACCTTCTCAACAAATTTGGGCATCTCATGATCGCCGTGCGTAATCAGCATGGGCTTGCGGGCACCGTGGGGCACTTTGATTCCCTCTGCGGTGAGCATGCCTGCTATGATAAAAAGAAACTGCTTTTTGCCTATGCCCACCATGGAATCCAAAGCAAAATCTCTGGCCTGCTGCGTGACGGCTTTGCTTTTAGCTGTGAACCGAAACATGGGGCCAATCGGCAACAGACGGCTTATCGCCAGCCATGCTTTAAAACCATACATCGCAATTTTGCTGGTCGGTTTTTCTATGGGCGTGCCGCTTATGTTCACCACGCCGCTCACACGCTCGGGGTATAGAATCGCTGTAAGCTGAGCCACCCAGCTGCCCAATGACTGTCCGCCGACGACAGCATTTTTGATATGAAGCTCGTCCAAAATGCCAATGATGATGTCCGACATTTTTTCAACTGGCAGCTCACCATCAAGCTTATAGGATTGTCCGTGACCCGGCATATCCCAAGTGATCACTCTAAAACGGCTTTTCAAAGCCTCCACCTGTTTATCAAACATGCCGCTGTGCAGCCCTGCACCGTGCGTGAGCACAATTGCGCGTGCATCTTTTGGTCCGCTCACCTTATAATAAATCGACCCACCTTCACTCTTATATACCATCATGCTCATCCTTTCTTTTTGCCTTTGCTTTCTGGCACAACCCCACTTATAGGCTTAAATGGTACTTTGGGGTTGTGCCGTATTCATTTTAGCGCTATAACCTATTCAACAATCAATTCTCTTGGCGATATTCTCTCGACACCCTTTCCTGCTACCCATGTGCAGGCCATCACAAACAGCGTGGCAAACGGGGCTATGAGCAAAGTTTGCGTGACGGGAAGCGTGAACGGGAAGCTTTCAAAACCAAACGCACCCATAGTCAGCAAGAGTATTCTGGGAACAACCAGTATACCCACACCAACGCTCAGCAAACTGCTTATAAAGGTGAGTATCGAAAAGTTTATTATCATGATGCCTCTTATCTGTCCGTTGGTCATACCGAGGCATTTGTATATACCAAACTCTTTTCTAAATTCAAGTACATTGATAAACACATAGTTGGTCAGTATAAGCAACATGATGAACACAAACAGTATGCTGATGGCAAGCATGATGGGTTCCATAATCACCGACATGGTATCAAACACGCCCTGTATTTCGCTCATATCCTCAATCGTTACGCTGTATTGCCCAAACACGTTATCAAAATATTCTGTAAACTCACCGGATGTCACACCTTCATTTAACACCACAAGCAATGAATTGGGTAAAGATATGCCATCCATATTGTCAATCGCCGTGCTGTGCAGCCTGATGTTGCCGCCCATGTGCAGCACTGTCTGGTAAATACCTGTTATGAGAAAAGTGCTTTCTTCGCCGCCAATAAATATCTGCATGGTATCCCCAACTGTTTTGTCATAATCCTCAGCTAGGACGGTAGAAATGGATACTTCATTCTCATATTCAGGGTTTCTCCCCTCAATATTGATAATCCCCACCGCATCAAAATTGCTGTATATCATGGCCGCAAGGTTTCTTGTTTCATGTTCAGCTGTTCTGCTGATTGCAGCAGGTGCCTCTCTGTATCCAGAAAATGCATCAACCATGCCTGTCTCCCAAAGCGCCTCTTCTACTCTTTCAACATCTTCTTGATCAGTATATGAGGTCATCATTGTTATATCTCTATTATCAGCTCCCCAAAACGCCATATTATCAAAAGAGCTGTTCAGTGAAGCGATGCCGCTTATACCGTAGAAAATGGTAAACGCCGTGAACATTGCAACAAGCATGATGAAAAAGCTTTGTCCCTTCTTTAAAAACATTTGCTTGATTGCCAGCACGAAGGGTATGGGCAGATTATCGATGAATGAAGCTTTTAGTGCCGTGCTTTTATTTTTTATGTTTATATGCCCGTTATACCGTATCGCTTCTGATGGTTTTATTCTTTTGATTTTTAAAGTTGATGCAATCGTCGATATTACGGTTGCAACCGCCATAAGACACAGCGTGATTAAATACGGTAGATGCCACACCATACCCGATCCATCTCTGCCCAGATTTTTCAACACAATGTTGCCTGCAAAAAACAGCAATTGGCTTCCTGCAATCAAGGCCAACAGCATAGCGCACAGTGTTATTAGTATATATTGCATCATATAAGCCCATTTTATTTGGCCTGAGGAAAAGCCTTGCGCCTTAAGTATGCCTATTGTCGAAATCTCGGAAGCGATGTTTCTTTTGACCACTGAGAACACAACAAACACAGCAATAAGCATCAGTATAACGGAAAAGCCTAAAATCGATCCGCCCATGATATTATACAGCGTAGAATAACCCATTCTAATGCTGTCATAGTTCGTAACATGCCCAATATACTGGCCGTTAAGTGAGGTTTGGAATTTTTCCCAAACTACAGGCGCGGTATTATAGTCTGTGAGACGAATCCCCATAATATAGTCTAAACTGCCGATATCCCCTGCCAGCGATTCAAATGTTTTTGGGCTCACCCAAAACCGCGGCGGCATAAAGTCGTTACTATACAGCGGGTCAAACAGTATGGCGGATACCGTATAGTCTCTTTCCTCCTGGCCGCTGATGATAAACTTAAGCTTATCACCTACAATCACATTTTCACTGTACGCAAAAGCTGTGGTAACCCATACCTCAGTTTCACCGGGAACATGCGTTTGTTCTCCCTCGATAAACTTCAGTATATCTTGCTGAGTGTGTTTTTGAGCTGCATTTGTGATGACAAGCTCGGGAGTTGGAATACTTCGCCCTTCATAGAAGACCTTGCCGTCCCTTATCAGGCTTTCAACCGTATATACGCCCTCTGTCTCTTCATTATTCGACCAAAACTGTTCTATTTGATTTGGATCATGGTATTGTTGATTGAACCGCAGACTGTAGTGCGAAGTTGCGTGCTCTTCAAGAACATCTTCAACCAAACCGTTTATATTGAGCAATAGCCCCAAAGCAGAAAAGAGCATGGTTGCAGCTGCTAATATAATAATGAGTATCAGAATGTTTTGTTTCTTTCTTCTTTTTATGTTGCCGAACACAAGCGTAAAAATGCTGCTCATCACTACCACCCCTTTTCTTTAAGAAAGCTGAATATCTGTCTTTCTCTTTCTTCTGTCTTGTTGGCTTCAAACCGCTCGAGTTCAAGTTTTCCGTCTATTCTGCCATCTTTTAAAAACAGTATTCTGTTTGCTCTGCAAGCCACTTTTATATCATGGGTGACCATAACGATTGTCTGGCCTTCTTCATTGATATCAGTTAATATTTTCATCACATTGTCACCTTGCGCAGAGTTCAAGGCCCCTGTGGGTTCATCGGCAAACAGTATCTTTGGCTTATTGATGAGCCCTCTGGCTATTGCGACGCGCTGCTGTTCACCTCCTGATACTTGTGAGGGAAGCTTGTCTTTGTGCTTTGCTATTTGCAGCGCTTCCAGTAGACCTAAAGCTCTTGCCCGTACAGCTTTTCTGTTCTTTTCTACCAGAGAACCGGGGACGATGATGTTCTCTAAGATGGTGAGCGTGGGAACAAGATTAATCGACTGAAACACAAAACCCATCTTGTCCCTTCTAAAAAGCGTCATCTGTTTTTCTGTATACTTTTCAATGTTATTATTGTTAAAGATGATCTCTCCCGCATCCGCTCCTTCAAGACCGCTCAATAAATACAGCAGTGTTGACTTTCCAGAGCCTGAGCTTCCCATGATGACGGTAAAGTCATTCTCGTAGATCTCCAAATTGATATTTTTCGTTACATGAAACTGATTACCGTCAGTAAAAAAGGTTTTACACAAATTTTTTGTTTGAATAATTGGTTTTTTCATAATGGCTTCATTCCTTTCGTTACATCTGTTTTGAGTATAATCAGCCTTAATAGACTCCGGATTATTAATTTATTAATTGTTTATTAACTGAGAGATGGGATTAGCATAATGCTGTTGCATAGATAATAATGCAAGTTTTTAGGTGTTTCACAGACGATTTCACCGGAATTATTACAGATAGGTTGATGATTTACTTAAACTATCGGAATAGAAAATACAAACTCGCTTCCGTGGTTTTCTGTGCTCTTTGCCTTAATGGTACCGCCATGTTGCTCAACGATATATTTGCATATACTGAGCCCCAAGCCAGCGCCCATTACTTTCTCTCTGGTTTTCTCGCCTCTATAAAACTTTTCAAAAATATGCGGCAATTCCTCAGGCGCTATTCCGAATCCGTTATCTATGATAGAAATCCAAATATGCTGATCCTCCAAAGAATAACGCAGCGTAATCTTGGCATCCTCAGGTGCGTATTTCTCTGCATTTTGCACAAGATTCAATATAACCTGCTCTATTCTTCCTTCATCAACATTGATGAGCACGTCAGGGATATCTGCTTCTACTTGGAAGCTGACTTTTGTTTGGTCGAACCTTGAATAGAGCTGACGATGGACTCTTTCAAACAATTGCTTACTGTAGCATTCTCTCTTTTCTATTTTTAGTTTTTGCAGCTGCTGCATAGAGTGAATCAAAAGATCATTAATCAATTTGGACAAACTGTCGCTTCTCTCTTTGATGGCGTTTAAATACCTTTTCATCATTTCTTCATTTGTCACGATGCCATCCAAAATGCCTTCTACATTTGCTTTTATGCATGAAACGGGCGTCTGCAGTTCGTGCGAAATGCTCGCTATAAGCTCCTTTTGGGCGTTTTCGAGCTCCTTTTGCTTCGCTTTGGCATCTTTTAATTCCTGTCTCATAAAATCAAAGTCTCTGCAAAATTCATCTATCTCGGTACCGCTGCTTATGTATATGGGCGAATCCAGATTTCCTCTGCCGATTTCTTTAACCGAACTTGACAGTTTTTGCAGCGGATTTAACACCCCTTTATTGATCTTTATAAAGAAATACACCATAATCATGAAGGCTAGGAGAAGCACAATGAAAATAGGTATAAAGAAGTAAAAATCTTTCCCTGCTATATCCTCATAAAAAAGTGCCTTTGGCAATTCAAATACGGCAATAAGCCTTTGTTGTCCGTTATATATGATTGGGAATGAAAACTTTAAGTACTGCTCGTTTTGTATAGAATATGATGAGTCATATTGTATGTAAGTTCTAATATCACGAAAAACCTCTGCATCATGAATATTTTCTTCTGCCCAGTGAAAATAGACCCTTCCGTCCAGTCCTATCACTTCAAGTTTTCCGTCAATGCCTTCAAGCTTTGAGAGAATAACATCTCTATGCTCATTGTCATCATGATCGCCGATAATCTTTGAATAGTTATTCTCAATGTCATGTAATATGCCATTTACCAGCACTCTGACTTTGTTATATGTTAATTCTCTGGTATCAAGATTATCAAGCTCTGACAGGCTTATGAAAGCATACAACGCAGCCCCCATATAAATAATGAGTGCAACTGCCAAAATAATGCGCAGTTTTTTTCTGAGGTTGCTTTTTGCTTTATCCATCGAATTTGTACCCAACCCCCCATACGGTTTTTATATATTTATGTTGATCAGCATCTTTTTCGATTTTCATTCTGATTCTTCTGATGTGTACCGTTACCGTATTGATATCTCCGAAGCTGTCATAACCCCATATGCGGTCAAACAACTGTTCTTTGGTGAAAACCTGCCCCTTGTTTTTTGCAAGGAAATAGAGAAGCTCGAACTCTTTGGCGACTAATCCTGCGTCTTGTCCATCTACCAAAACAGTATACGAACGAGGATTGATGATGATATCTGCAAAACACAGCTGTTCTGATTCCGTTCCATCCTTTTCTTCGGCTGAAAACTCTGTATACCTTCTGATCTGTGCTCTAACCCTTGCAACCAATTCTCCCGGGCTGAAAGGTTTTGTCATATAATCATCTGCACCTAATCCGAGAGCCAGTATTTTATCTACATCGCTCGACCGTGCACTGAGCATCAATACAGGTATTTTTGATTTTAACCGAATACTATTCAAAAGTTTCATACCATCTGTATCCGGAAGCATGATGTCGAGTATGACAAGGTCTGGCTTGAATTTATTGAAGTATTCTAAAGCTGCGTTTCCAGTGTGGCAGATTTGTATCTTATGTCCATCTGCAATGAGGTAATCTCCTATTGTCATTGCAAGATCCTGCTGGTCTTCTACGATCAGAACAGTGCTCACTTCCGTTAACGCCATTATTATTACCTCCTGATATTCATAATACATGACTCTCGCCCCATTTTTCAATACAAAACCAATGCTCTCAGCAGCGTTATTATTGGTTATGTAATAATAAATTGGCGACTCACATAATTTTTTCTATTATATTTATCATTTCTCTGGTTTCCTTTCCGTAACGATTCTATTAGGCTCTGTTAAAGATAAGTAGTGATTTTTCCACTTAGCTGACAGCAAAGGCATCCGTGTTCATGTGCTATGAGATGCTTCGCTGGTTCATCATTTATAAGTCCGAAAAACGGTCAATTCAAGGTGTAGACTGTTGTCATAGTAACGGAAAAGTAAATGTATTAGTAACTTCCAGTTAGGGGGAAAAGCGGAATTTAGTCATACACAAAGCAATAAGAATCTACGTTTTATGCTACCAAACCGTGATGGATAGGAGCCATCTAAGCTTGCATCACCCCTAGGCGGTATGACTATAGCCTTATTATCAGTATTTTCCACATAGAATAATTCAATAAAAAGCAAGTAAGCTCTTACGATTAGTATTAGATCATCCATGCGGGTACAAACCAATTTTTCTTATCTATCGGGAGAAGGTCATTCGCCATACATATGACGGCACCTTGCCCGACCGTAATTCTTTGCTGTTCTTGGGATTCGAATCTTTCCGGTTTTGTCACAGGTTGCAATACGCCGAAGTTTTTAACTGCATCCGCACCAGGCGACGCTGCCTTTTTAATTTCAATAGGGTACAGCGTCCCATCGCGTAACAGCAGGATGTCGATTTCCTTTTGATCCTTATCACGATAGTAATAAACCGGAGGCTGCAGACCTAAGTTCAAATAGCTCTTGAAAAGTTCGGAAAATACCCAGCTTTCAAAAAATTGCCCGCTCATAGCTCCGGTCTCCAATGTCTCCGGACTGCTCCATTTTAAGAGATATGCGGCAAGTCCAGTGTCCAAAAAGTGAAGAAGCGGCATTTTTACAACCCTCTTGAGCACATTGTTATGGTAAGGCTGCACCAAAGCTATAATACGTGACGAGACCAGAATAGAAAGCCATTGTTTTACCGTGGGTGCACTGATGCCAACTTCCTTGGCAATCTCCTCATACACCACTGGCCTTGCCGTTCGTGCGGCAACAATGGTGAGGAAGTTGTAAAAGGTCATTTCATCGGCAACTTGCGTCAAATCCCTTATATCGCGCTCCAGATATGATTGTACATACGATGCAAAGAAACGGTCTCGTTCCGGCGCATCGTCCACATACAACGCGGGCATGCCCCCACGGAAGATACGGCGGTAGATTTCATGCAAATCCATCTTTTGTGCAATCTTTACACGTGAGAGCAGCCACTGCGTATCCGTGGAAAAGGGTTCAGATTTTTTTCTGTTAATCTCGCTGTTTGAGAGTGCAAGTAAATCAATGATACCGATTCTGCCCGCTAGTGATTCTGATACGCCTTTCATCATGTGAAACATCTGCGAACCAGTTAGCCAGAAATCACCTTTACTATGGCTTTTGTCCACGCTGATTTTGATATATGATAAGAGCTCCGGTGCGTACTGTATTTCATCAATAGTGACCGGCGGTACATAACGTTGTAAAAACAGTGACGGATCGCTTTTTGCCAGATAGCGCGCATCCGGATCATCCAGCGTTACATATCCACGCTTTTCTTCCGCCATTTTTTGCAGCAGAGTCGTTTTACCGACCTGTCGAGGCCCGGTTAAAAGCAAAACGGGGAATGTCTTAGATACCGACCGTATAGTTTCTTCAATAGCACGTGGAATATACATACGAATTACCTCCTGACATACAAGAGCATTTGTCCAAACTATACTACGATTTTAGTTTAGACATACTAGCTTGTGTTGTCAAGCTTTTTGTAACAGAGGATTTTGAGGTGTACATCTTTTTGGAGCCTTCCCTCCCTTTGCATGGTAAATCATATAAAACATCCTCCTTTTCAGTCGTCTTGGCTCAGTGCATTTTCCGCCGCTTTCAATATGGACTTACTGCTCCTTGTCGCGCCGCTTATGCAATCGACTTGCAGCGATTGCGACCTTATAACATCGTCTATCAAAGCAATTGCTTTATTAACGTATTTTTGATTGGATTGCTTGGTATCAACGTTAAGGCCAATATCCGCGATTTTGCCATCCAAGATCGTCACATTCACGCGGTACGTATTTTTGCCATATGCATATTCACCCTTATAATTGCCGTTTTGAAGATGAGATGCACTGACACCGTTTATCACCATCTCCTGAACGTGCTTGTATTGATTGTTCAAAATACTCATCGTGGTTAAGATACCGATCGATGCAAGAATGCCAATCCCCGCGAATATACAGGCGATAATGACGGCTGTCTTGTGTTTTATACTCCGCTTTCGAATGCAATAGCGCTCCTTTATTGTCTTTTTGTGATAGGCGATGCATTCCTCGCATTTTGCGTTTCTTGAGCAATTCGCTTCCCTGAATTTGCAATCCATAATCACGCGCTCCTCTCATTCCATTCCATGTGTTTGAGCCTTATCAGCGTAACGGCGGCAAACACGCCAATGATGCCGGCCGTCATGCAGAGCGTTTGAATCAATGAAGCGGCGGGTATCACTGCGAGCTGCTGCGCTTCATCCAGCAGGCCTGATGGCAGGTAGGCGCTTATGGAAAACGCACTGCCAACAAAATGCAAACCAAACGCGGTCACCAATGAGACAAAGCCTGCGGCTATGGGCTTTTTGATGATGCTGCCCCACATGATAAGACAAGCGAGCAGGAATACCATATAGACGCCCTGCAGCAGTCCGCCGCGTATAACAGGCCCAATGCCAATATCGAACGCAAACAGAAGCCCTGAGTAAACATAATTGACGATGAGAGAAAGTGTCGGAGCCAGAATGAGCACTGTGCCGAACACCAGCATTTTCGCGCTCACAATTGCGCCGAATTGCCTGCCTGCGCAAAGCGGCAGCACCAGCGTATTGTCTTTAATCTCTTGAGCCATCAGGCCGCAAAGCGTGAAAGCAACGATGATAGAGCCAATTTCAAACACATCCCCCATGTAGCTGCGGATACTGCCAAGCTGCGTCATATCTACCATCTCTGAAAGCATTTGCTCCGTCATGCCGGGGAACTGGCTCTGCAATATCAGAGGCATGATCACTTTCATCATGACCGGTGTCAAAATTGCGAAGAATAAAAAGCCGATAAACAGTATCAATATCCTGCTGTTGCGAAACCCGAACCGGATTTCCTTTATGATATCTTGTTTCATTTTCCATTAACCTCTTCCAAAAAAATATCTTCAAGTCCGTTTCTGCGAAGCTGCAACCCATATACCGCGATGTTCTGTCCGGATAAAATCCGCATCAGCTCTTTTGAGCCATCAGCCGCATCCCTAACCGTTACGGAAAGCGTATCATCTTTCACAGATACATTTGTCACACCTTCTGCGTGCTTGAGTATGCTGATCACATCCTCGCCAACAGGTGCCGGCAAAATGATGTCGAAAACGGATGCAACGGCGTCTTGCTGAAGCTCACCGAGCGGTTTTTCCAGCAGCATCTTACCAGAGACGATCATGCCCACTGTATCGCACACGCGTTCCACATCACTTAGAATGTGCGTGGAGAAGATTACAGTTTTGCCCATTTGCTTGAGTTCTTTTATCAGCCGCAGCACATCACTGCGTCCTTGCGGGTCAAGCGCTGAGGAGGGTTCATCCAGTATCAAAAGCCCCGGATCATGTATCAATGCTGCCGCAATGCCAAGCCTTTGTTTCATACCCCGTGAAAACCCGCCAACGCGACGCCCTGCCGCATCTTTAAGACCAACCCAGCCGAGCACCTCGTCCACCCTTGTTTTGTCTACAGAATGTGCTGCGCTGTTGCCAAGGTAATGAAGCGTCTCACGCGCGCTCATCCAAGGATAGAATTTTGGGTCTTCCGGCAGATAGCCGATATGCAGCTCACTCGGATGCTTTATGCTTCTGATATCCTTGCCGTTCACGGTGCATTCCCCGCTGGTCGGGCGAGAGAGGCCGGCTAGTATGTTCATTGTGGTGGATTTGCCGGCCCCATTGCGTCCGATAAAGCCGTAAATTTCGCCTTTTCTGACATGAAGGTCAATGCCTTTCAGCGCATGGAATGCTTTGAAGCTCTTGCGCAGTTCCTTAACAGCAATCATCAGTATGCCTTCTTTCTTCCGACGATCAGAAAGATGATCGGCCCGATCAAATTGGCGAACACGCATATGGCGAGCCACGCCCAGCGGTTCAAGTTCTGCACGCCTTCTTTGAAAATTTTGACCGCGCAATAGATTGCAAGTCCAAATTGTATCGCAACCAGCGGTAAGAGCATTAATACAATCTCGGTTGTTAAAACAAATTCGTTCATGGATATTTCCTCCTTGCTTGATGGCCTCATTTTAATGGCTGCAAGGGTCATATGATAAGTGACCCGGGTCATGTATCGGGTCACAAATTCTTCTTTTTGACTTCATACCCATTCAGCCATAAAAAAAGAAAACAGTCTCAAGAACCTGTCTTCTTATATGCATCATGCACACGGTGGTTTTAGATTTTCCTTATTGCGTTATGTCAATTATAAATGTGTTAACTTGATCGTACTTTTCGGCAGTACTTATCCATATTTGTCCGGTGGCCTGATTGTACACTACAGACCATTGTGTTTTTTGCGGTATTGCAACATCTGATAACAACTGCATGGCTTCTGTTTCAGATATTATACCATGTGCTGTTTCTAGCTTGCTGATGATCGTGTCATAACGCTCAAACTCGCAATAGCCTTCTCCTTCATTCAGCCCTTGATACATGATGAAGTTTGTTACTGCCTGATAGCTTTTTTTCGGCCATGTGATTTTCACCTCATTTTCCAAGAATTCAATGACTGCTGAATTTCCTTCGGCATCAGAAATCAAGTAATGGCACTCTACGTTACCCGAAAAATAGAGATTATACCCTTCAACTAATGCAATCGCTTCTTCAACGCTGGCTGCATGATCGAGTATTAAGCGAATTAGCGTTGTTGTATTCAACATTACTTTGCCCTCTTGATTGGGCGGCTCAGCACGTGGTACTGCCAACAAAGCGACCACCACACCTTTTTCGTTCATACCATCAAACGGCAGATAGGGAGCCGAAAGGGTTAAAAAGCTGCTGAATGTGTACGGTTTTGGAAGGTTGCCTTCACCATAGCCTGCAAATGCAAGATTGACTATGGAAACAGATGCGTAGCCATCTGAAGGGGTGGTATTAAGCAGTAATGCCGGAGCATAGTCAAAATCAAAATTGCGTGCATAAATGCGCTGACCATGATAATTTTGAGCCGCAAATGCAGAACAGCCTGCAGAACTGATGCCAAGATCTATCTCTATACCCTTCAACAATCGCTTAACAACAAAACGCTCAATATCGTTGTCGCTGTTGGCTCCCACTTCCAAAAAATCTGAAAATCCGTAATCGCCTTTATACGTCATCGTTAACAGCGGATGTTCGTCCACCTGTTTCAAGGTCGCAAGCGTGCCGATCTCATTCCAAAAGAGTATCAAAACCGCAACGATCACAATGAAAAGCAATATGCAAGTCGCAAACAGAACTTTTTTTATAACCAACTTCAAAACGCTGCCTCCCAAATGTATTGTTTACCCCTTAACAGCTTCAGTTAAATTTTAAATGCATACATGGCTCTATAACCCAAGCTTTTTTAAGTACAACACAGCATTCGCACGATCGCTGACCTCAATCTTCATATAGATCTGACTGATGTAATTTTTGACTGTGCCAACCGACAAATACAGTTCCCCGGATATCTCCTTATTGCTTTTCCCACGTATTAAAAGGCGTATGATTTCGATTTCACGCTCGGTAAAATCGTCAAGTGTAACCTCAGGGGTTGCGTTTGACGCCAAACGTGAAGTGATTTTTGCGGCCACACGCCCTGGCAAAATGATATTACCGCTCAAACCGTCGCGAATGGCGCCGATCAGCTTTTCGCTGCCAATATCTTTGAGCAGATATCCGGATGCGCCATATGTCATGGCGTTGATGATATACTCGTCATCATCAAACGTGGTCAGCACGATCACGATCGTCTGCGGGCATTCCTGCTTGATAAGCCGCGTGGCCTCCACACCGTCCATTACCGGCATGCGAATATCCATCAACACAACATCGGGCCCAAGCTTTTTTGTCAGCTCAAGCGCTTCCCTGCCGTTTGCGGCTTCGCCGATTACGGTAATGTCGTCATGGTTATGAAGCAGCGCGCGCAGTCCGTCACGGATCAGCGTTTGATCGTCTGTCAGCAATAAGCGAATGCTCATGCAGGTTCTCCTTCCGCGCGGGTTCCCGTCGGCATGGATATGCTGACGGTAAAGCCTTCGCCTTTTGTGCTTTGCGTCGTCATTGTGCCGCCGAGGCTTTGGATGCGTGCTGCCATGTTCTGCAGGCCGAACCCAAAGCTCAAATCATCTGTGCCCTTGCCATCGTCGCTGAATGTCATGTGTATACTGCCTTTGTACTCCTGCAAAAGCAGATCGGCCTTTGTGCTTTTCCCGTGCTTCAAACTGTTGGTTGCGCATTCCTTTACGGCAACTAATAGCACATGTTTCTGAATCGGCAGCAAGTCTGATTTGAGTTCAGCAATATGTGATATATCAAGGCCGGTGTTTTGGTGTATGTCATCAAGCAATTCATAAAGCGCAGCAGTAAACGCTTTCTCCTCACCTTTTTGGATGGCTTTAATCGAACTGCGGATATCGTCAAGGCCGCGCTTGACCTGATCTTTAGCCAGAGAAAACTTTTCAAGCGCTTCTGTGCTGCTCTGACCCAATAGCTTTTCTCCGGCTTCAATAGAGATCACGGCGCTGGTCAATGTATGGC
>OBJA01000452.1_pt1 | contig 36177 bp, 37 predicted proteins | sample 1519751 | NCBI WGS metagenome assembly OBJA01 (sample SAMEA3881238, study PRJEB22517) | soil metagenome | biome: lake sediment; feature: soda lake sediment; material: sediment, water from around vicinity | place: India | collected 2013-12-23 | depth 3 m
TGTTGAAAAACTATCTGCGTTGGTGCTGCAGCGTTGAAAATCGGCTCAAAATGCTCATTTACTAGACTGTAAACTGCGCTTTCTCGCCCCTTTTTGCAAAGAAAGCCGGCTACAGATAGGTTCGCGCACCGACAAAGGTTCTGTTGAAGTAGCTGTTGGAGAGGCTGGCAACTCGCACCGTTTGACCGGCGCGCGGGGCGTGAATAAACTCTCCACGGCCGATGTAGATACCGACATGGGTAACCCGTCGCCCGCCTTGCGTTGCAAAAAACACCAGATCTCCAGGCTGTAGCGACTGCCGTGCCACTGCCCTTCCGGCATCAAACTGGGCTCGTGAATTGCGTGGCAGGTCGAGTCCATTGAGCCGATAACTGACCATGGTCAAACCACTGCAATCAAACCCGCTTTTATCCTCCCCTCCCCAACGATAGGGAACGCCCAGAAAGCGCCGCGCCGTTCTCACCAGTTCTTCTCTTACGTCTCCGCGACCACTGCGCTGGATTCTGGCGACACTGTACTGCTCAGGGATAACAATAAAGAAGCTGTCGATCAGATGTTGGCGTTGAAACTGTTCCGCCTCGGTCCGAGCCGCCTCATAACTCGCGTGATTGCCAAATTGGACCTTATAGAGGCCCGATTCATCACGAAAATAATAGGCATCAATGCCTCGACGAGCCAGCGATGCTTCCAAAGCAACGGCATTGTCGAGGATGGAAAAAGCACCGACCTGAACGGCATATCCCATGCGGCGAAGAGAGTCCGTAGCCGTCTCAGGTGGCGGCAATGGAGACAACAGATCGGCAATGGGGTCTGCCACGGTTCCCGGGTCTGCCGCCGGACCTGGACTTGGCGACGGGACTGAACAGCCGCCGACAAACAGCAACAAAACAAGCAATACGGCGAAAAGAGATGAAGCTCTTGGTATCGTCAATGGGTGTCGGATCATTCTGATTGCGCCAGGTCGATGAGTTGAACAAGCAATTCAGGCAGTTATAAGGGGTTGACCAATTCGTCCGTGACGACTCAGCCGCGAAGCATTTCCAGACGAAAATGCTGTTTCAGGGTTGTGATAAAGGCAACCACAACCTCCAGGGCTTCCTTCAGACGTCCCATTTCGACTCGATCAAGGGTTTCAGGAGCGACATAGTTGGTTATTTCATTGCCCAGATCCGCAGCTTCAATCTGACCACGCAGGCGCATTCCGGTCAGCAGGGTGAAGGCAGCTTCCAGGTCCGCAACCTGGCGCTTATCCAAAACACCTCTGGTTTCTAATTGTTTGAGTTTTTCCAGTGTACTGCCACCAAAAATACCGATACTCAGGGCGATGACCTTGACCCCTTCGGTGATGGTAAAAATCCCGGCCTTTTTCAAGTCAATCTTGCCTGCATGTTCGCCCTTTCTTTCAACCTTGATGCGTCCAAACCAGCCCAATGGTTGTGAAAAATTGACGACATTGTGAGCCATCCTGGCCATGAATATGCTGTTGTCTTGCGCTTTGGAGGTGATGAATTCGCGCAGTTCCTGCTCCAGTGCATGATTGCCGCAGAGGCCGCGCATATCGGAAAGCATGCCGAAATTGACAATGTTTTCGCTTTTGGGGTTGTCAATCCAGTCACTGATGATCCGTTTCCAGCCACTTAAACTGCGCCGCCAGAAATCGTTCCTGGCCATGATGCCACCGGGACACTCGGGGACTCCAATATCGATCAGACATTCAATCAAGGCATGGGCGAAGGCTTCGATGTCCCTGATTTCATCTGCGTTGGCCTGGTCCGAGTAGATGATGGCGTTGTCCTGATCCGTTTTCAGGGTTTGTTCGCGACGCCCCTCGCTTCCCAGCACCATAAAGGTACTTTTCTTGCCCATTCCCGGAAAACGTTCCTGCTTAAGCAGGGTGATGAGTCGATCTGTCAATTGGTCGTTGAAAAGGGAGATCAGCTTGATCAGGCTGGGGGTGTCGACCCCGTTACGGCTCAAAAAAACGATGAGTTGCTCACTCTCAGCATGGATACGGCGTAATTCGCCATTGTTGTCGGCTTCATCAATGGATTTAAGCAGGTGTTGTGGAGAGCGATTCTGCAGACGGATGATATCGGATTCATTGATGAAACCGATCAGTGCGTTGTTGTCGTCAACAACACCCATACGATGGATACGATGACGTGACATGCGATAAAGCACTTCGAACAGGGTGTCATCTTCTTTAACGGAAATAACCGGCGAGGTCATGATCGATTTCACAGCGAGGGTGCGTGGATCGAGGGCATCAGCAACGACCTTGTTGCGCAGATCGCGATCGGTCATGATGCCGACCGGTTGGCCGTTGTCATCACAAGCGATCAAGCTGGAGATTGTCCGTTCGCGCATGATCTGCGCGGCTGTCACGATGGAATCGTTGACGTTGCAGGTAATTAACTGACGATGACAGTAGTCTCTTACCGGCAGAAAAAAGGTTGATTCTTCAGACATTCCCGATTCTCCCTGTACAAGTATTCGTAATAAAACACAATAGCATAGTGAGTTGGGGCGGCGGGAATCAAATCGGCGATTGCGGACAAACTTTAATGGATATCAACAAGGGCGTCTGGACAGCTTTTTTTCCGTGCCAATATGCCGGCCAGAGAACCCCCCTTACGCGAGGGTTCAAGCCCTTCTTCGTAGAGCAGTACGTCCCAGCCGCCAAACAGGTTTAGTAGCTCTCCCGGGGCCAGGGAGATCTCTTTATTGACCGAACCAAAACGATCTTCGCCGGCACGGCTGAAGGTCCGCACGATGGCCAGACCGCCTGGTCGTACTGCCTCCAGTAGCGAGGGAAACAGAGGGCGATAGAGATAATAGAACTGAAGAACGAGGTCGTAGTGATGTAGTGAACTCGGCAGACCCGCAGTTTCGAGGTCAGCCTGAATCACGTCAACATGCAGGTCCGGGTGTCTGGTTTCGTGGCGCAACAGTTGGAGGGCAACTTCTGAAAAATCAACAGCGGTTACCCTATATCCACGTCTTGCCAGACAGAGGGTGTTGCGACCAATACCACAGGCCAGATCGAGGGCTGTTCCACTCTCCGGGAGGTACGGCAGGGTGCGTTGCAGCCAATCATCCGGCGTCCATTCGGGCGTGGAAGACTTTTCCTGCCAACGTTGATTCCATTTGTCCCGACTGTATCTGTCACTCATGACGAGTTCCCAAATGAAAAGGGGATGTTCACCGTACTTTTTTTCGCCCTGGCGGCAGGCGTCTGCGCCGCGTTCTTAGCGGAGCAATATCGGGGGTTTCCGTGCGTTCTTCCTTGCTGCGGGCCTCACTGACTTTGATATAGCGATCGGCAAAATAGGTGCCGTCAAGGGTGTTGACGGCATCGCGGGTTTCCTTGGCGTTTGACATGCGGACGAAGGCGATGCCTTTAAATTTTCCATCAGCATCTGTTACCAGATTCACAGCCTGGACCTTGCCACACAAAGAAAAAAGCTGCTCCAATTCTTCTGCACTGGTTTCATAGGATAGATCGCTGATAAAAATGTCTCGATAGTTGCGGTTGATTTTCATTCGGACTCCTGGAACTGATCAAAAGGACTTTGTTCTTCATTGGGACGTTCAAGACTGATGCGACCAATTTTGTTGCCACGCAGATCACGCAACAGCACTTCGGCGGCCCGGTGCAGGTCGACATCGCCGCCACCGACAAGGCAGCCGCGACTGCGGCCGATTTGTTCCAGTATGAACAATGGATCTTGGCCTGCTTCAGAGAGCTGATAACGATTGAACAAGGGTTGTGGATAGCGCTCAAGCAGGTAGCTTATGGTTGTCAATGCCACTTCAAGGGTCGCATAGGCAGCTTCACCAAGCGCACCGCTGGCAGCCAGTCGGCAGGCCCCGCCAAGATTATCGAGTACCGGCCACAATAGCCCCGGAGTATCCAGGAGCAGGATACCGTTACGCAAGTCGATCTGCTGGGTTGTGGTAGTGATGGCAGGTTTGTCGCCAACCCGGGCGATTTTTTTGCCGGCCAGGGTGTTGATCAGGGTCGATTTGCCGACGTTGGGAATGCCGGCAACCATGATACGCAGTGGCTTTCCGGCCTGGAAGCGTTCTGCGAGTATCTTGCGGCACAGTTTGGGGATCAGGCCGACATCGCGACGGTCCCGGGCTTCCAGGGAGAGCGCTTTAACCTGTTCCTGCTGTTCCAGATTGCGCAACCATGAACGGGTGATGTTCGGGTCGGCAAGATCCTTTTTGTTGAGAATCTTCAGGCAGGGTTTGTGCCCTCGCAGTCGCTCCAGTAAGGGGTTGGAGCTGCTGATCGGCAGACGTGCATCAAGAACTTCGAGTACCAGATCTATTCTGGGCAACAGTTCGATAATCTGTGCCCGGGCCTTTTTCATGTGGCCGGGATACCAGTCAATAATCATTGGACCTACCGACAGGGGGACGAGGCGCAGTATGGAATACCGGGGAACACTAGCTGCGCATTTTCTGGATCAGGGCAAGGTCAGCCAGAACCAGAGCTGCCATGCTTTCGACAATCGGCACTGCTCGGGGGACAACACAGGGGTCGTGGCGTCCTTTGGCTTCGAGAATGGTGGGGTTGCCGGCATAGTCGACGGTCTGTTGCGGTAGACCAATGGTCGCCGGTGGCTTGAAGGCGACACGGAACCAGACCGGTTCACCGTTGGATATTCCCCCCTGTACGCCGCCGCTGTTGTTGGTTTTTGTGCCGAGCCGGTCACCCTTGCAAACAAAAGGGTCGTTATGGTCGGAACCATGTTGTCCGGCTCCGTTAAATCCAGAGCCGATTTCAAAGCCTTTGGTTGCCGGAATCGACAGCATGGCATGGGCCAGAAGTGCTTCGAGTCGATCAAAAGCCGGTTCTCCCAGCCCTGCAGGCAGGTTGCGACAGACGCAGGTAATCACTCCACCGACGGAATCTTTGGCTTCACGGGCGGCGACAATTTCAGCCGTCATCTTTTCAGCGGCCACCAGGTCGGGACAGCGGATGGCGTTTTCATCAACCTGATCACGAGTGATGGTTTCCTGGTTGACTTCACCGGCATGGTGCTGACCGACACCGCTGACCCAGGCAACGATATCGATACCATACTGCTCACGAAGAAATATGTCAGCGACAGCACCACCGGCAACGCGACCGATGGTTTCCCGGGCACTGGATCGACCACCGCCGCTTGAGGCGTGGATCCCGTATTTCATCCGGTAGGTGTAGTCAGCATGGGACGGTCGCGGTATGTCACTCATGGAGCCGTAATCGCCGGGACGTTGATCCTTATTTTTCACCAGCATGCCGATGGGTGTACCCAAAGTGAGGCCGTTTTCAACTCCCGACAGGATCATCACCTGATCAGCTTCGTTGCGTTCCGTACCAAGACGGTTGCCGCCGGGGCGGCGGCGATCAAGCTGTTGTTGAATGGCTCTTTCGCTCAGTTTCATGCGGGGGGGCACGCCGTCGACACTGACGCCAACGCCATAGCAATGGGATTCACCAAAAGTGCTGATATGAAACAATCGTCCGAATCGACTTGACATCTTGATCCTCTGCTTTTGAAAATGAAATCGGCATGGGGGATAAGAAACGGGGGAGATGTCCCTCCTGCCAATGCTGCAGCAGCATAGCACAAATCATTCAGCGGTGGCCATTTGCTTTGCGGGGCCGGAGAAAAATAACTGGTGTTGAGCCCGAAGAGAGTCAAACGGACAACGTAAAAACACTGTTCTGTTTAATGATTTGTGGTATTATTCCCAACCGTTTTGATTTTCCTTTTTTCAGGAGCAGAATGATGGCAGATGTCAGTAAGTTTCTTGAAGGTATTGGTGTTTTTCAGAAGCAGCATTTTGGAGAGAATGCCGAACTTGCATCCTCGCTGGCTTCAGGTCAACGCCCGCAAGCTTTGTTGATCGGTTGTTGTGATTCCCGGGTTGACCCGGCACTGTTGACCGCCTGTGCGCCCGGAGATCTGTTTATTCTGCGCAATATTGCCAATCTGGTCCCTCCCTATGCAAAAAGCGATGATTTTCATGGTGTTAGTTCGTCCATTGAATATGCTGTCTGCTACCTCAATGTCACCGACATTATTGTCCTTGGACACTCCCAGTGTGGAGGGATTAACGCTTTGATGAGCAGTGCCAAGGGAGAGATTGCCGGGGAGTTTATCGGCAAGTGGGTGAGTATTGCCGAGTCTGCACGCGACAAGGTGCTGCAGGATATGTCCGACTCTTCGGAGGAGCAGCAACTGCGTGCCTGTGAAAGGGAAGCTATTCTTGTTTCCTTGAAAAACCTGATGAGTTTTCCATGGGTGCGGGAAAAAGTGAACCGTGGGCAACTGAGTTTGCATGGCTGGTATTACAATATTGTTACCGGCCAGCTCTGTTGTTACAACCAGCTGACTGGCGAATTCGAAATGCTGGTTGAGAGCTATCGTCCTAAAGAACAAAAGAAAAAAGCTGGTTGAGAAGTTATTTGCCTGTTGCTTTGACCGGGAGGTCAGGATGCCTGTTCACCAACAACCAATCGCCGAACGAATCGCCTGGCTGCAGGAACTGGCGCATCGCCACACCTCCGAGTTCCGCAGTCCTGATGCCAGCCTGGCGCGGGAACTCTACCTGTCCAGGTATCCGACGGCGATCATTGTGCTCAAATGCATGGATGGGCGGATCAACATTCCCGTCGCAACCGGAACGCCGCCCGGCATCATTCAGCCGTTTCGAAATCTGGGAGGGATGTTTGATCTCGGTTGGCCCCATCTGGGCGAAGTGCTGGCGGCAGAAGTCCACCGCATGCTGGGTGCCGGACGCCAGATTCTGATCTTCATCACCTATCATTTTTCCCGTGGCGATGACCGTCGTGGATGTGGCGGGTTTGAGTGCAATACTGCTGCTGCCCTTGCCCACTGCCGGGAGATCAAAAAACAGGCTGAGTTTATTTTCGGCGCTCGCCATGGCACAATTTATCCTGTGCTGTGCGGCTATGAAACCGATGAGGATGCCCTGATCCTTCATGGGGCCAATGATGAGTTGCTCGATTTGTCGACCCTTTCTGCAGCAGACATTCCTTCGTTGGAACACCGGTTGGGGATGATGTTTCCGGATATGGCAGAGCAGATGCAGCACGATCTGCTACCGTTGCTCAAGGGAAATATTCAACGGATCGCCGAGGTACGCAACACCTGTCGGCTTCTTGATATTGAACACCGGGAGTGGATGATCTGTCTGGGGCGCGGATTCGATTTTCTGCATACGCCGAACCTGGCCTTGATTATCGGACCGTACAGTCCTGATCTGGCCGATCCGATTCGTAAAGCTGCCGGTATTATCGAAGGTAATATGCGCGCAGGTCGAATTCCGGATGATGGTTTTCTGCTGTTTACATCGGTTCCCTACGAGGGGATCGGCATGGATCGCGCGCGTGCCGAATTGAAATCACGGTTTCTGGCTGACTTTGCCACCCAGGTGATCGCCAGTGACTTCCCGCAGCTTACCCAACGGATGCACACGCAAATGGGCGTTCTGTCCTGGCGTTCACGGGCCCTCGAGTTGCTTGCCTGAGTTTTTTTCGCATCAACAGGGGGAATTCAGTGGCTGCGTTCAATCAGCCGCCCGTGCTCTACTCCAAGCAGATTCAGTTTTTTGATCGCTTCCCCATCCAGATCGAAACCTCTGGTACCTGTTACTCCACGCAGGTCATCCAGTTGAATCAGCGCTGTGCGCAGGTCATCACGATTGGCAACTTCAGGGCGGTCGATTGTTGCCAATAACAGGCTTGCTGCGTCGAAGGCCTGTGCTTCCAGAACTGAGGGAGTCTCACCAAATTCATTTTGAAACAGATCAACAAAATGCCTGACCTCCGGAGATCTGCTTTGCGCATAAAAAGCCTCAACGAATACGGCATCACCAAGGAAACGTCCGGCGCGACCGATTAATTCCGGTGAGTACCAGCCATTGATGCCAAGGAGCATGACATCCCTGAGGCCGTAGAATACCAGTTGGGGGGCAATCAGACTGATGTTGTCGGCAAAGTCCGGGATGAACAGGGCATCAAAGGGAGGCAAGGGGTACTCAGGGGCGGACATGCCGCCGCTTTTTTCTTCGGGAATGGCACGGCTGTGACCTTTCCACAGTAACTGCTCAATCTGACTGCGAAAGTCGGTTGTCCCTTCCTGATAGCTGATGATATCGATCAGTTCGCCGCCACCACGACGAATCATTCCCTCAAACAGCTGGGTCATCTGTTGCCCGAGACGGGTCTGCGGCTTTAATACCGAAAAGCTGATACGCTCGTTGGCCATGGCATAGTCGACCAGAGCTCTAACCTGTTGTTCGGCTGTAATAGTATCACGAAAAATGAAATTTCCGACCTGAGGCAGGCCATCAGTCTGGGCCAGGGCCAGTAAGGGAACCATTTGCCGCTGTGCTTCGCGGGCTGCTTCCATGGCATTGGCGCTGAGCAGGGGGCCGATGATGGCAATGACCCGGTCTTCATTGGCGAGGCCGTTAACCAGACGGCTGACAGAGGTGTCCAAGGCCGTATCCCGATAGATAAAGCGCATGGGAAAGTGTGTTTTGTTGTGCTCTTTAAGGGCCAGATCAAGCCCTTTTTTCACCAGTTCACCGTAGGAGGCGAAGGGTCCGGACAGGGGCAACAGGACGCCGATGTCGTTGCGGTTCAGCCAGCCATCCACACTTGTGCGTTGGAGCAGTTCTTCGGCTTCTTGCCAGTATGGAAAGGGGAGCCCCACAGCAAAGAGATGTTCGAGATGATTTCTGGCCCGTTCCGGATACTGCCGGGCCAGGGCGCGACGCGCCAGTTGCAGCAGGGCATCCTGTCCGATTTCTGTTCCCTGCCACATGAAGGCAGCTTCTGCAAGATCCACATCGGACAGACGACTCTGCATGATCCGTCGTGCTTTTATCAGAACCTCTTCCGGTTTCTGACTGCGGACCAGCTCCTGTTGCAGGTAATAGAGGGCAAATAATGGTTGCTCTTCAGCGCTAGCTGCTGTGGCCAGAGCTATGTACAGTTGTTCCTGATCGGCCAGGTTAAGTGATTCATCGATCAACGGGCGCAACATGCGTAATCCCTCGGCAAAGCTTCCGGTGGTCACCAGGGCATTGCCATGGAGGAATTCAATTTCCGGACTGCGTAATACGGCGGGGGGGCGCTGCAGATAAAGAATGACTTCGGGGTATTGTTTGCGTTCCGTCAGGATTCTGCCGATAAGGGCGTAGGCCTTTGCTGTTTCCACGTTCTCCGGGGCTGTCCTGATATGGTCACGTAGAACGGCCAGGGCCTGATCCGACCGCCCCATCTGATAGAGCTCCTGGCCGCGGGCAAAACCGGCAGCAACAGCATCACCAGACAGGGCCGGATGTGCCAACAGACCGAACAGAAAGAGTAACAGCAAGGCGAATCGCTTCATTACCACTCCATGATGATGGTACCGCAAGGTTTCAGGGTTCAGTCGAACAACTCCTTCACCTTATCAAAAAAACCCTTCCCCTGGGGATGAATTTCTTCGCCTCCGGCTTTGGCAAACTCTTCCAGCAGCTCTTTTTGTCGGGCGTTGAGCTTGGTAGGAACCTCAACACGTAAAACGACGAGCTGATCACCACGGCCATACCCCTGCAGTGCAACAATGCCCTTGCCCGACAGTTTAAAAATTTTGCCGCTTTGGGTTCCTGCAGGCACCTTAAGGTTTACCCGACCTTCCAGGGTGGGAACTTCAAGGTCACAACCAAGGGTGGCCTGAACAAAGGAAATGGGAATTTCGCAAATAATGTCCTGGCCGTCACGGTTGAAAATCGGGTGTTTTTTAACACTGATAACGACATACAGATCACCGGGAGGGCCACCCATGCTGCCCATCTCGCCTTCACCGCTGAGTTTGAGCCGGGTTCCGTTTTCCACACCTGCCGGGACATTAAGAGGCAGGGTGCGTTTTTGTTTGACCCGACCACTGCCTTTACAGTCCGGGCAGGGATCAGTAATGACTTTGCCCTCGCCGTGACAATCGGGGCAGGGGCGGGTCATGGTGAAAAAACCCTGCTGATAACGAACCTGCCCGGCGCCTCGACAGGTGGAGCAATCCTGTGGCGAAGTGCCGCTACGAGCGCCGCTGCCGTGGCAGCTGTCACAGGGCTGGCTGCGTGGCAGTTGCAGTTTCTTTTCGGTGCCGAAAGCGGCTTCCTCAAAGGTGATGGTCAGATTGTAGCGCAGATCGTCGCCACGGCGGCCACGACCGGAACGGCGAGTTCCGCCGAAGATATCACCGAAGATATCACCGAAGATATCTTCAAAAGGAGCACCGCCAAAGTCAAAACCTCCACCCGAGAAACCACCGGCCCCATTGACGCCGGCATGACCGAACTGGTCATAGGTCGCGCGCTTTTGCGGGTCGGAAAGGATAGCGTAAGCCTCGGACAGTTCTTTGAACTTTTCTTCGGCGGCTTTGTCTCCCGGATTTTTGTCCGGGTGATATCGTACTGCCAGGCGCCGATAGGCTTTTTTTATTTCGGTTTCGCTGGCGTTGCGATTAACTTCCAGAATTTCGTAATAGTCACGTTTTGCCAAAATAAGTATCCAGACATTATAAAGACGGACGCCGATCTGATGTATGTATCAGTCGGCGTCCGGTCATGGTTGGTGATTTATTTCTTTTCGTCAATATCCTCGAACTCGGCCTCGACAACGTCGTCCTTGGCCGATTCTTCTGCAGTTGCTCCCTGGCCGTCAGTGGCGGCTCCCTCTTTGGCTTCAGAGTACATGGCTTCAGCAAGTTTGTGTGAGACCTGGGCGAGGGCTTCGCTCTTGCTTTTGATCTCCTCGGGGCTGTCACCTGCCATTGCCTTTTTCAGCTCGTCGAGGGCTTCCTGGATATTGCCCTTGGTGGCACTGTCAATCTTCTCACCATGTTCAGTGAGGGATTTTTCAGTTGTGTAAATAAGACCATCGGCCTGATTTCGGGCTTCAATCAGTTCACGCTTCTTTTTGTCTTCCCCGGCGTGGAGATCAGCATCCTTGACCATCCGCTCAATTTCTTCTTGTGAGAGACCACTTGACGCGGTGATTTGAATGGATTGTTCCTTGCCGGTCCCCAGGTCTTTGGCCGAGACATGAAGGATGCCATTGGCGTCGATATCAAAAGTTACTTCGATTTGTGGTACGCCACGGGGCGCAGGCGGCAGCCCAACCAGTTCAAAGTTGCCGATGGTCTTGTTGTCGGTGGCCATTTCCCGTTCGCCCTGCAGAACATGAACAGAGACGGCCGGCTGGTTGTCTGCGGCTGTCGAGAACACCTGACTTTTCTTGCAAGGTACAGTGGTGTTTTTCTCGATCAGCTTGGTCATGATCCCGCCCAGAGTTTCAATGCCCAGTGACAGGGGGGTTACGTCGAGGAGCAGAACATCTTTGACGTCTCCGGTTAATACCCCGGCCTGGATCGCGGCACCGATGGCAACAACTTCATCAGGGTTAACCCCTTTGCTCGGGGTTTTTCCGAAAATCTGCTTGACGCGTTCCTGAACTGCCGGCATGCGGGTCATGCCACCGACCAGCACTACCTCTTTGATGTCAGCGGCGGCCAGGCCGGCGTCTTTCAGAGCTGTCTGGCAGGGGCCAACAAGACGATCGAGAAGTCCGCTGCAGATACTTTCGAGTTTGGAGCGGGACAGCTTGACATTCAGGTGTTTCGGTCCAGACTGGTCAGCCGTGATAAAAGGCAGGTTGATATCGGTCTCCATGGAAGATGAGAGCTCGATCTTGGCTTTTTCAGAAGCCTCTTTAAGGCGTTGCAGCGCCATTTTGTCGTTGCGCAGGTCGATGCCCTGGTCTTTTTTGAACTCATCGGCAACGTAGTCGATAATCAGTTGGTCGAAGTCTTCGCCACCAAGGAAGGTGTCGCCGTTGGTGGATTTAACCTCGAATACACCATCTCCCAGGTCAAGGATTGATATGTCGAAGGTTCCGCCGCCCAGGTCAAAAACGGCAATGGTCATTTCGTTTTTCTTATCCAGACCGTAAGCCAGCGATGCTGCAGTCGGCTCGTTGATGATGCGCAGGACATTGAGTCCGGCAATCTTGCCGGCATCTTTGGTGGCCTGACGCTGGGAATCATTGAAGTAGGCCGGCACGGTAATGACCGCATCGGTGACTTTCTCGCCAAGGTAGTCTTCGGCGGTCTGCTTCATTTTTTGCAAGACCATGGCAGAAATTTCCGGCGCACTGTATTTTTTGTCACGTACCTGGACCCAGGCATCGCCATTGTCAGCTTCAATAATTTTGAAGGGGCTGATTTTCATGTCTTTTTGGACTGCTTCTGAATCGAACTTGCGGCCAATCAGGCGCTTGATGGCGAACAATGTGTTTTCAGGATTGGTCACGGCCTGGCGTTTAGCCTGCTGGCCGACAAGACGCTCTCCCGATTCAGTAAAAGCCACCATGGAAGGTGTTGTGCGTGCGCCCTCCGAGTTGGCGATAACAACCGGTTCGCCGCCTTCCATGATGGCGACGCAGGAGTTGGTTGTGCCTAAGTCAATTCCGATAACTTTACCCATGATGTTGTTTCCTCCCTAATTTTTTGTCCTGATATCAGGTAGCTCAGTTGTTATTGTCTGTTGCGTGAGACGTGTCTTCCGGCGGCTTGGCAAGCATGACGAAAGCCGGGCGCAGTAGACGTTCATTAAGTTGATAACCTTTTTGCATCTCGACCATCACCGTATTAACCGGATGTTCTGCCGACTCCAGTTGTCCCATGGCTTGATGATAAGCAGGGTCAAAGGGTTTGCCGACAGCTTCAATCGATTCAACACCAAAGCGTTTGAGGACTTGTGCGAACTGAGACAGGGTCATGCGCACCCCTTCAAGCAGCCCGTCGCTGTTGTCAGTTTTTTCCGAGTGTTCCACTGCACGCTCGAGGTTGTCGACAACCGGCAGAATGTCACGCAAAATGTTCTCGTTGGCAAATTTGGCTATTTCATCCTTTTCGCGATTTGTCCGTTTGCGGAGATTATCCATTTCAGCCAGGGTTCTTAAAAACTGTTCGTGGAGCTGTTTCTTTTCTTCCAGAGCGGTTGCCAGTTGCTGTTCCAGATCCGCCTCCGGCATCGATGAATCAGTATCAGTCTGAACCGTTTCTGCAGAATCCTCCGTGACCGGCTCAGTCGCTTTCTTTTCACTCTTTTTTGACACCTTGCTTGTTCTCCTTTTGGTTATTTTATTCAGCTTCCCGGTCGAGTACCCGACTGACCAGTTGAGCGGTAAAGTCAACGATCGGCACAACCTGGGAATAGTCCATCCGCATCGGTCCGATCACTCCCAGAGCTCCAATGGCACCTTTACGATTGGAGAAATTGGCAGAAATCAAGCTGCAGCCTTTCAGGTCGATGTCGCTGCCGATAAAAATCTGAACACCCTGGGCCAACTGGCTACGGTCGAGCAAGTCTATCAGAATTTTTTTGCTTTCAAAGGTCTGAATCAGTCGGCGCATTTCATCTGGAGACGAGAACTCCGGCTGCTCCAACATCAAGGAGGCACCGGCAACATAGAGTTGATCTTCGACCTCATCCTGCAGGGCAGCGCACGACAAGCTCAAGGCCTTTTTTCGCAGTTGGTCATAGAGGGTTTTCTCCTCCTGCATTTCTCTTTTGAGCTTTTCACGAACCTCCTGAATCGTCAGTCCGTTCAGCTCACGATTGAGGAAGTTGCTGATTTTTTCCAGTTGGCGCTGATCAAGGTTGGGGTCTGCCTTGATGACCTTGTTCTGCACAAGTCCGGTTTCAGAAACGTAAATAACCAGAAGTCGTCCATGAGACAGGCGCACAAACTCAATCTGGCGAAATACCGTCGAGGCAAACCTGGGCACCATGACCAGACCGGCATATTTGGACAGCCCGGACAGGATTCTTCCGACTTCCTGCATGATGTCTTCCATTTTCATGCCGCTGAAACGGTAACTCTTGCGCAGTTGTTTTTTTTCGCTGTCGCTCAGGTCGCGAACCTGCAGCAGTGTGTCGATGTAGTACTGGAAACCCTTTTCCGTCGGGATGCGCCCGGCAGAGGTGTGGGGCGAACAGAGCAGCCCCATCTCTTCCAGGTCAGCCATGACATTACGCACGGATGCCGGAGACAGGTTAAAGCTGTGCCTGCGGGTGATGGCGCGGCTCCCCACCGGTTCGGCAGAAGCAATATAGTCTTTGACAATTGCTTCGAGAATGTTCTGGCTGCGCTCGTTTAATTCAGCCATCAGTACTACTCCCTCACGCTGACTTCCGCCTATTAGCACTCATCTATTGTGAGTGCTAATAAGGCAGACTATCAACGCTCTTTGTCTTTGTCAAGATTTATCACGGTATGGATTTGGTGATTATTCGGGCATTTCAGGAGCCGCCGGCGGGCGATTTTTTTACAGAAAATGGCTGATCAGATGATCATAGATCAGCCAGTGTTGAGGTTTGATAGCGACCCTCTGTGGTGAGTTTATCAATACCTCGGTGAGGCTGTTGACGGCTGTGGGAAAAGCCTGATGAAAGGTTTCTTCGAAACGGCGCTCGAAAGCGTCCGGATCAATGCCGTCCCTGGTGCGTAATGCGAGATAGACGGCTTCCTTCATGGCACCCCGGCGATCAAAAGTTTCCAGGGTTTGTTCCGGATCAAGGCCCGCATCCAGGCGCTGTTGGTATCGCTTCAAGTCTGCCGGAACATGACGTCGTTCTCCGTAGCCAATGTCGGTAAAGCTGTGGGCTCCGCAACCGATACCTCGGCAGGAATGACGGTGCCAGTATTGCTGGTTGTGAAGACAGCGTCGACCGGGACGGGCAAAGTTGGACAATTCGTAGTGTTCGTAGCCCGCTGCGCCAAAGCGGTCCCGCAACTGTTCATATTGTCTGGCGTATTCATCTTCATCCGGTACGGAGAGTTTCCCCTGGCGCTGCAGGCGTTCGAACTCTGTTCCTTCTTCGATTGTCAGGCCGTAAACGGATATGTGTTCGGGATCCTGTTGCAAGAGCAGCTGGATTTCTGTGTCAAGATGTTCGCTGGTCTGTTCGGGCAAGGCAAAGATCAGATCAAGGCTGAGATTGTCAAAGCCTGCCGATCGTGCGGCAGACACCATCTCCAGACTCTGCTTACGGGTATGGCAACGTCCCAGCAACAGCAGATTGGCAGAGTTGAAAGACTGAATACCAATGGACAGACGGTTGATGCCGATTTTGTGCAGCTCCTGCAGGTAGGTACGGTTGCATGTCCCCGGATTGACTTCGATGGTGACTTCAGCATCGCTGGTAAAACCGTACAGCTTGTCGCAGGTGGTCAACAGCAGGGTTAACTGATCGATGCTAAGCAGAGACGGTGTTCCACCACCAAAGTAGAGGGTCTGGATAGCTGTGCCCCCTGGCTCGTTGCGACGGAGAAGTTCAAGGTGTTTCAACAACAGCCTGACGTAATCGGCGCGTTCAGCCGCGCCGCCGGTTGTTGAAAAAAAATCACAATAGCGACAGCGATGACGGCAAAAGGGTATATGGAAGTAGATTGAACTCACTGAATCTGCCCTTTGTGTATCAGATATGATAGATCAAACCATGGCGACAAAAATCGACAGCGGCAATATTGATCATACTTGAATAAAGCTTGGCGAATGGGATAAATTTCGCGTTTATGACGACATATGTGTTTGTCAGTGATTGCCACTTTTTATCACAGGATGTGGATCTTGGCTAAAGAATCGAATCAGCATGACCAACTGCCACCGAGCGGCACCAACCCTGATTATCTGGTCGATGGGCACAGACATCTCGGTTTTATCTGGTTTTTTACTCTCATTGGCCCTTTTGCCGTAACGGCAGGGATCCTGATACTGCTCTATCTGCAACATGGGTGGCCGTACGTGAAAACCCTGATGCTGACAGCCGCAGCCGTATTTTTCTTTTTCGGGCGGTTTGTCATTTTGGGCGGAACTTCCGGAGTGGCTGTCGATGAGGCCATGCAGGAAGTTGTACTTGAAGCCGCACGTTTTTTTTCACCCGGGGAGCTGGCTCTGCTGGTTTTTTACATGGATGTCATGGTGGCCTGTCTGCTGGCCTTCCATATCGGTTTTCTTTATCGTTTGCCTTTTCTTGGTGACAAACTCAGAGACCTCCAGGAAGATGGCAAGTTCATTCTGGCCAGTAACCCCTGGATGAAGAGTGCGACTTTTGCCGGAATCGTAGCCTTCTGTGTCTTCCCCCTGGCGGCCACCGGCAGTGTCGGTGGCTCTATTTTTGGTCGGTTGCTGGGGATGTCACGACTGGCAACCTTTGTTGGCGTGGTCACCGGCAGTGCAGTTGGCTGTTCCTTGATGTATTTCGGCGCTTCCGTCATCAATCATTATCTGGATCGTGACAACCCGTGGCTGACGATTGGCGGTATCCTTTTTGTTGTGCTGATTATCCTGTGGCTTAACCAGCGTTACCGCAAAATGAAGGCACAATGGAAAGAGACCAACGGCACCAGGGAGCCGAAGACCTTTTAAGAGTCGCCATGCTTTCCGGATGGCAGATGAGTAAAAAAGACAACAGCCAAATACCGGTTATGGTGATTTGGCTGTTGTCGGAGTAAGGAAGATGTGTCTGAACCTGCGTGAAGCGTGTCGACCGTTCTCAGGCCACAACCCACACCGTCAGGCCTTCAGCTTTTTCAACAATCGTCGAAGAAACGCTGCCAAGCAGCAGTGATTTGACTTTTGACAGCCCACGGCGACCAACAACGATGGTATTAAAGCCCCCTGTTTGTGCTTCGTCTATAATGTCAAGGGCAATGCCGCGGCCTACCGGTTTGATCCTGGTTTCTATGTGGTTTTCGGCCAGCCCGCTTTGTGTCAGCAGCAATTTAACCTCGCCAAGCAGCGCATCTATCTCCTGTTGTTCCTGAGCGTGATCCTCATCGCCATGCAATTCGTTTTCCGTGATCTCTGACGGTTTGGAGCCGTAGGGAATTCCTGAACTGACAACCAGTACCGTGACCTGACAATCTGTTAAAAAAGGAGCAATTCGCGCAACATGGTCCGCAGCACGTCGTGAATGCGGCGACAAATCAAGAGCCAGAAGAATTTTCATCATGAACAAACTCCCTTACAGATATAAACTGAGCGACATCAGTTACTAGAAAATAAAAAACAGAATGGAAACCAATGACAAAAACAACACCGAGAGCAGTACACTGACGCCCACCGGGTAGCTGCCGTTGCGGCTGCGCTGGTCTATCTGTTGATACAGTCGCGCCGCTTCGTCGTTGTTGCGGACAAAAGGACGCATCAACAGCCACTGAACATGAGCTCCCGGTTTGTCAAAGAAGCGTCCTAAAGCTGTCGGCAGTCGGCGCATGCCGATCTGCTCTCCGCGTTGATTGAGCCCGTTGAGACCCTTGTCGATAGCGCGGTAAAACAGCTGTCCGCCACGGCGGTAAAACCAATCCGTATCGACGGCGACAGCGGCCTTGGGTTCAAGTTTCTTGAGCAGCAAAAAGAAACCCAACATAGTGAACAGCAACAACTGCATCGCTTCGGACAGGTGGTACGAGGTGTAGGGATTGTAGTCCGTCGCGTAAGGCAGCATATCGTACAGGTACGGTGTGTAGACACCGATGAAGATACACAAAAAAGCGGTGATCGCCATGGCAACATTCATGTTCCATGGTGGATCAGCAGCACGCTCCCAGGTCTCAGGTTTGCAGTTGTTCTTGCCGAACCAGATGAAATAGGGGACCTTGAGTCCGGTATGCAGGAAGGTTCCGGCTGAAGCCAGCATCAGCAGGAAGGCTGCCCAAAGCAGATGCTCGTCAAATCCGGCCTGAACTGTCATGGACTTGCTGACAAAGCCACTGAACAGAGGGAAGGCCGAAATGGATAGACCACCAATGAGAGTGAAGACAAAAGTCCAGGGCATCTTGCGGTAAAGACCCCCAAGTTCGGTAAATTTGCTCTGACCGGTCATGTGCAGTACCGCTCCGCAGCCCATGAACAGCAGGCCTTTATACAGAATGTGGGCAAAGGCATGGGCACAGACACCATTAATGGCCAGTTGCGTGCCGATTCCAACCCCCGCGACCATGTAACCGACCTGGCTGATGATGTGATAAGCAAGCAGGCGGCGACTGTCATTTTCCAAAACCGCATAGACAACCCCGTAAAGGGCCATGATGACACCAAGCCAGATCAGGATTTCAAGCCCGGCAAAACCACGGGCCAGGGCGTAAACAGCGGTCTTGGTCGTAAAGGCACAGAGAAACACTGCTCCGCTGAAGGTCGCTTCACCGTAACCGTCAGGCAGCCAGGCGTGGAGCGGTGGTACCGCCGCATTGAGCATGAAACCGATCAGAATCAGCCATTCGCCGATTCCGGGCTGGGTCACATTGAAGCCAACAAACGCCAGGCTCTCGGCGCTGCGGCTGTACAGCAGGATGCCGGCAAGGAGCGCAACACCACCGGCGGCGTGGACGAGCAGATAGCGAAAGCCCGCTTCAAGGGATTCCTTGCGACCACGAAACCAGATCAGGAAAACCGAGGAGAAAGCCATCATTTCCCAGAACAGGAACAGGGTGATGAGGTCGCCGGAATAGATGGCACCAAGGGAGCCCGCAACATACACCCAGGCGGCAGCAAATTCGCCTGTTCGTTTCACTTTGAGAGCATAAAGTGTGCCGATGATCGCCATCAGGGCCATGATGTAGGCAAAGACCGATGCCAGGGCATCAACACGTCCGAAGGTCAGTGTCCATGAAAGAAAAGGTACTTCACCGTAGGTGCCGGGGCTCATGGTGTGGACGCGCGCAAACACCAGGATGGGGACCAGGAGCAGGTAGGCCGGGCGCACCCGCTCCGGAATCAGGGGCAAAAGAGCAGCGCCGAAAAGCAATATCAGCGCAGGATGAATCCACAGATCAGTCATTGTAGAAATCCTCACGGCGCATGATACCGATGTCGCCGAACCATTTAGAGACGTAAACAATTACAACACAACTGATGAACCCGTACAGTGACCAGAAACCGGGCAATAACTCCATGGCCGTATGGGCCTTCCCTTTGTCGACCAGGGCAGGGATGGCGTCAATAACCACCAGCAGGGCCAATACCAGGAGGAAAAGTCGTACCAGCAATTTCCAGCGCTGATTGAGGGCTTCTAAGATATCAACAATATTCATGGCATCACCACCAATTGAGCCAGGTTCAGGAAAAAGTAGGGATACAGTCCAATCAGCAGCGATATGGTTGCTGTGATACACAGGGGCACAACCAGGGTCAGGGGGGCCTCCCTGATGCCGGACACAGCAGCAATCTCATCTGATGGTTTACCGAAGAATCCCTGATAGATGATAGGAACAAAATAAGCGGCATTGAGCAGGGTGCTGCTCAGCAGGACCGCCAGCAGGGCCAGTTGGTCAGCATCAATGGCACCGTTGAGCATCAGCCATTTTGAGACGAAGCCGGCGGTCGGCGGTGCACCAATCATGGTCATTGAGGCCAGGGCGAAGGCACCAAAGGTAAAGGGCATGACGCGCCCCAGGCCACTCATCTGTGAAATATATTTTTTATGGGCCGCGACGTAGATGGCCCCGGCGCAATAAAAGAGGGTTACCTTGCCGAAAGCGTGACTGGCAATATGCATGATCCCGCCGGTTACGGCTGCCGGAGCCAGCATGGAAACGCCAAGAACGATGTAGGAGAGTTGTCCCACTGTAGAGTAGGCCAGGCGGCGTTTGAGGTTATCTTGTGACAGGGCAATCATGGAGGCCACAAGGATGGTGATGCTGACAAAGTAGGGAAGGATTGCCCCTACCGACAAGGTGCCAAGGACATCAACGCCGAAAATATCGAGGAGAACACGGACAACGGAGAAGACACCAACCTTGACCACGGCAACCCCGTGGAGAAAGCTACTGACCGGCGTTGGCGCAACCATGGCTGCCGGTAGCCAGGGGTGAAAGGGCATGATCCCGGCTTTGGCAAATCCGGCCACCAGCATGACCAGCATCAGTCCAAGCACACCAGGCGATGCCGCCCCGGCGACTATGCCGCCCTTGGTAAAGTCGAGGGTGCCGACCAGGCTGTAGCACAACAGCATTCCCGGCAAGGCAAAAGCAATCGAGGCCCCGAGTAAAAAAGTCAGATAGCGTCGGCCTGAGGCCCGTGATTCCGCATTGCGTTCATGGGCGACCAGGGGATAGGTAGAGAGTGACAGCACTTCATAGAACAGGTACAGGGTCAGCAGGTTGGCAGCAAAAGCGACACCGATAGTAGCACCGATGGCTACCGCAAAAGAGGCAAAATAGCGGGTCTGATCATGTTCCTTCAAGGTGCGCATATAGCCGATGGAGTAGATCGACGTCAACAACCATAAAAAAGAGGCGATCAGGGCGAAAAACATGCCCATGGCGTCAACCCTGAGCTGGATGGGAACACCCGGAAAAGCCTCAACCAGCGTGAAAACAAAGCCGTCACCGGCCAGAACCACCGGCAGCATGGAGGCAACGATAAGGAACTTGCCTACCGCAATGATTAAGGTCCAGCCTTCACGCACGTTAGGGTTGCGTCCTGAGAGCATGATGGGAATCGCGCCCAGCAGGGAGATGAGAACTGCGGCCATGGGCCAGAAGGAGGAGTGAAGATCCATTGTCAAACTCAACTCATTTCACAAAAAGTAGAAAAAAATCCGCTTTGACTTAACGCAACCAGGACAGCGCCGGGACGATAACTTCTGCTACCAATGGCCCGGCTGAAAGTCCAACCGCGATCAGTGCTACCGCAGCCAGCAACAAGGGTTGTACCAGTGAGGCCGGTGCCTCATTGCGGATCACCCTTCCCTGAGCATCAAGGGCCTGATCGGCACCATCGAAAAAGGCAATTTCAATGATCCGGAAAAACAGCACCGCATTCACCAGACTGCTGAATATCAATGCTGCAACATAAATATATTGTCCTGCTTCAAGGCCGCCGAGGATCAGGTACCATTTACTGAAAAAGCCTGCAGTTGGCGGTACGCCGATCATGGAGAAGGCACCGACTGTGAACGCTGCCATGGTCCAGGGCATGCGGCGATAAAGACCGCGAAAATCTTCAAAACGACAGCTTCCCTGACGATAGACCACAGCCGAGGCCACAAGAAACAGACACAGGGTCATCAGGGCATCGTTGATGATGTGCAACACGGCTCCGGTCAGGGCCGTGTCGTTGATCAGCCATACGGCACCAACCATATAACCGACTTCAGCAACAACGATGTAGGTCAGCATTTTTTTGAATTCGACCTGGGCCAGGGCCAATGATGAGGCAATAAAAATACCTCCTGCTGCCGCCCAGACAATCAGGTGTGGTACCGATGGGTGCAGGATGAAGGCGTATTCAGGTGAATAGACTGTGTAGATGAGGCGGATCATCAGGTAGACTGAAACCTTGGTCATCAGTGGAGCAATCAGAACGCTGGTGCCCGACGGAGCAAAGGTATAGGCATTCGGCAGCCAACTATGCAGGGGGAAGAAGGCGGTTTTGATCCAGATGCCAACCATCAGAAAGGCAAAAGCCGTAGCAACCGCAGCGCCGCCGTACAACTCCGGCAGGATGCGGCCAATATCGACCATGTTCAGGGAACCGGTAAGAATATAGAGGTAGCCGGTACCCAGCAGCAAAAAGCAGGCACCGATGGTTCCCATGATGATGTAGTTGAAACTGGCCAGAGGAGCTCGCCCGCGCCCCATGGCAATCAGGCCATAGGTTGTGATCGCAGTGATTTCCAGCATGACGTAGAGATTGAAGGCGTCTCCGGTTACCGTCAGGGCCAGCAAGCCGGAAATCAGAATCAGATAAAGAGCGAAAAAGTGGTGTTCGCGACCCGGCATTTCGTGGGCGACACTGGTTCCGGCTGACCAGGTGGCAAGCAGGGCAACGACTGAAACGACCAGCAGCATCAGCGCCGAGAGGGGATCAATGTACAGTTCGATGCCCCACGGTGGCTGCCATCCACCCATGGTGTAACTCATGGGACCGTCGCGCAGAATCTGTGGCAACAGCAGCAGTGCGCACAGGGTTGAGACGGCAAGGGATGCCATGGTCAATGGTACAATCAGGAATGTACGACGTCCACCCAGCAGGTTGACGACCACTCCCATCAGTAGTGGCGCAGCGATTGAGAATGCAGGAAGGTTGGTGCTGATCATCGACCGATTTTCTCCAGTATTTCGTCCTCTTCCAGGGTGCCGTACTCGCGGTAGATACGCAAAATAACCGCCAGTGCGATTCCGGTGACACTGACACCGACGACGATAGCCGTCAGCATCAGAACATGGGGCAGGGGGTTGACCACTGAAGCAACATCAATGGCTCCGGCCAGCGCCAGTTCCTTGTCAACGATGGGCAGCCCGGCATCGCGTTTGACGCCGATGGACACAAAAAACAATATGATGGCGGTTTGAAAGATGTTCATGCCGATCAGCTTTTTAACCAGATTGCTTTTAGCGATCATGGCATAAAAACCGATCATCATCAGAATAACGTAAATCCAGTAGTTGTATTTGCCGATGATTTCGTCAATCAGGTGTTCCATGTCAGAGTCCTTCCTCGAGGGTTCCGGCGGAAGAGAGTTCCCAGTAAAGGACCAGCATGATGCAGGCGACTCCTATCTGTACGCCGGTTTCGACCAGTAGGATGCCCATGGAGCGCCAGTCGGGAACAGCCATCGGGATGACTTTGGCGAGGGCAGCATAATCCATGAAGTATCCGCCCAAAAACGCACACACAATGCCGATTCCGGCAAAAATCAACACGCCGACATTGCTTGCGCCCATGATAACTTTGGGAGGAAACAGTTCTTTTGATTTTTTCAGATCAAAGGCCAGCGCCATCAGCAGAAAGGAGGCACCCAGTAAGACCCCGCCCTGAAAACCACCACCGGGGCTGTAGTGTCCGTGGGCGAGGACATACAGGGAAAAAAGCTGAATAAAGGGCACAATTATTCGAACTGCTGTGCGGATAATCAGATCTTCTCCCAGATTGCCGTTGCGGGCCTGTTCCTGGAGTTTTTTCATTCTCTAACTCTCCTCAGGACTCCCACCACGCCGATGCCGGCACAGTAAATGACGACCAGCTCGAACATGGTATCGTAGGCACGGTAGTCTCCCAGGACGGCAGCAACCAGGTTGGGTGTGTGGGTTTCCTGGACCGCAGTTTCAATATAGCCTGCTGCAACATGGGTGCTGGCCGGTGATTCGGGGTCTCCCCAGGCAGGGAAATCGGCAGTGCCGTATAGCAGGAGGGCTCCGGTCAAAAATGTGGCGATCAGTGCGAACAGTTTCAATCCTTACTCCTTCGGCTGGTACGATAAATTGCAGCAATAAACAGAATAGTGCTGACACCGGCACCGACAGTCGCCTCGGTAAAGGCGACATCCACAGCTCCCATGCCGGCCCAGAGCAGACACATGAGGAAGCTGTAGGCACCAAAAATCAGTGAGGCACTGAGCAGGTCGCGCACTGTGATGGCACCTATGGCGCAAATGACGAGCATGGTCAGAAAAATGAGATCAACTTGCCAGATCATTGACGTTTCTCCGGACGCATCCAGGGTTTAACTCCTGTTGCCAGGGCCGCACGGGTAATGGCATGGGTTGCCGTGGGGCTGGCAATGCAGATGAATACGATGATCGCCATGATTTTTGCGGCGGTCAGGACGTTAGCAAATTCGAAGGCCTCAAGAGCATAAAGGGCGATACCAAGTAATGCCAGCATGCTGGCCAGGGTGTCGCACTTTCCCGCAGCATGAAGACGAGTGTAAAAATCAGGAAAACGAAGAATGCCAATGGTGCCGACGGCGAAAAAAAACAGAGCTGCCAACAGCAGAAAAACAACAACAAACGTCATGATTGCTGTACCTCCTTCTTGGCGATCTGTTCATCTTCAAGATTGACGCTGCGGCGCCGCAAAAAGAAGCGAGTAGCACCGAGAACTGCGATAAAATTAAGCAGGGCGTATGACAGGGCAATATCAACAAACATGGCGACATCGTTGAAGAGTATTCCCATCAGCAACAGCAGAACCGTGGTTTTTGCGCCGAGAACCGTCAAGCCGACAATGCGATCAAGTACCGTCGGCCCCAGAACTACCCGATAAAGGGTCAGCAGTATCATCAGGGACAAGAGGACTGCAATCGTAAGGATGAACGCCTGCATCATCGTTGCTCCCTTTCCAGTGCCGCCATCACGCGGTTTTCCATCTCGCCGGGCAGACTTTCAGCTGTATCGTCAGTGAGGGCGTAAACAGTGAATTCCTTATCATCAATGTTGATGGTGATGGTTCCGGGAGTCAGGGTAATCGACTGTCCAAAGGTGACGCGGGCAAACGGTGTCTTCAGGCGAGTCGGAAAGCGTACGATCTGCGGATTGATCAATTCCATCATGCGTGGATGCAGAACGATTCTGGCAACCTGTAGATTGGCAATCAGTATCTGCCAGAAAAGCCAGGGAAGATACAGCAGCATTCCCAGAATCGAGCGTACGTTAAAGCTTGTCTTTCCGGTCGGAAATAACAGATGCGCGGAGAACCAGGCCACCGTGGCAGATGCTATCACGCCCAGAAACAGGTGAAAGGCGTCAAACATGCCTGACAGCAGCATCCAGAACAAAAAAAGAATGATAAATGTAACTAGCCTGCTCATCATTGATTGGACCCATTTTCTGTGATTGCCTGTAAGGGCAACCGATATAAAAAGTAGCTGACGGGAAAAAACATTGTCGATAAAGTCGTATCCGCCATTTGCGGGGTTTCAGGTCTGCAAGATTGAAACCAAACGAGAGTTTTTAGAAAAAGAAAACGCGTTTAAGACTAGTCACAGCCCTGATCGCTGTCAATAAAAACCGGAAAAAACCCGTCAAAAGCCGGTTTCTTTGCCCTTGCTGAGGCGCAGAGCATTTTCTATAATCGACAATAGAAAGCGCAGAAAATGCCAGCGGTCAATATTAATAAAACATTGTTATTTCGGAGGCAAGATGAATCGTACAATTTTGGTATCGGCGGTGCAGTTTAATATCACGCCAGGCGATATTTTATCTAATCGTAACAAAGTGTTTTCGGCATTGCCCAGAGTTGCGGATCAGGGTGCTCAGTTGGCTGTGCTGCCTGAGATGTGGAGTAGTGGCTACGATTATCGGCGTCTGGCCACTCTGGCAACGGAGACTCCTGCCATTCTTGACGATTTACGACAAGAAACGGCGAATCTTGGCCTTGTTGTGGTCGGCAGTCTGCCGGAGTTGGATGAGGGTAAGCTCTATAATACCGCCTATGTCGTCGACCGGGGTGAATTGATGGGGACGTATCGCAAGCTTCATCTGTTTTCCACTATGGGGGAAGACCGTCATCTGCATGCCGGCAATCACAGTCTGGTCGTGGGTACCAGTGTCGGCAATATCGGTGTTGCCATCTGCTATGATCTGCGCTTTCCGGAGCTGTTTCGTAAACTTGCCCTGGAGGGGGCCGAGATTGTCTGTATCCCGGCAGAATGGCCAAAACCGCGGGAGGAACACTGGCAGACCCTGTTGCGTGCCAGGGCAATTGAGAACCAACTTTTCATCGTGGCCGCCAACTGTTGCCGGGTTCAGGGCAAGCTGGATTTTTGTGGTCTCAGTCGCATTATTTCCCCCCTCGGCAATATTCTCGCCGCTGCTGCCGAAGAGGACACCGAATTGATCGCCGCGTGTGATTTTTCTGAAATGGTCAAATACCGCGAGCAGATCGACATTCTGGGTGATCGCCGTGCCGATATTTACGGCACTCCCTGAATTTCGGACAAATAAAGCTAGTCTCCAAGGCGTTGAGCCCCCTGCCGGTATGCCGGTGGTACATCGTCAAAGCGGTCAGCAAAGTGGAGTATGCCATCACGGTCGACATAGAGATAGCGGGAGGATGTTTCGGTTGTCACTGACGGTAATTGGGCTTCAATCGTTTGACCGATACGGTCGTGGTAGGCGTCCCTGTTCCCCAGTGTCAGCAGGCGGGCGCGAAAGTCGCGATAAAACACTTGCATCTGAGTCAGCCCGACAGTGGTGAAATTGCGTTTCAACATGAGTTGATCGGCAACCAGAGTCAGGGCCAGGGCCAACAGTGTCCACAGCAAGAATCGTATCAACTTCAATCTGTTTCCTCCCCTTGGGCGATGCGTTAGTCTGGTGGGGGCCATCATAGCCAACCTGAGTATCTTGCCGCAAGGTATTCCATTTTCACCACAAATATGCAACTATTCGCATCTGTAGCTTTTGATCTGTTGGTCATCTACCAACTCTTGATACGGCTATCGTGTTTCGGGCATTTTTGTCGAGAGCAGTTGTTTTCCTGGGAAGTGGGAGAAACTGCTCATTTGTGCATCCTAGTAAATATCAACTTCCCAGGGAGAAAAAATCCGCATGAGTAACACTGATTACGATGTCATTATCGTTGGCGGTGGCCCGGCCGGGATGACCGCCGGACTGTACGCTTCACGTGCCTGTCTGAAAGCACTGATGATTGAAAAGATGATCCTCGGTGGCCAGATGATGACCACCACCCTGGTGGAAAACTGGCCCGGTTATCCCGGCGGCATTGAAGGGCCGGAGTTGATGATGCGTTTTCAGGAGCATTGCGTCGAATTCGGTCTTGAAACTGCCTATGGTGCGGTGGAGAAAATCATTGACAAGGGTAACAGCAAGGTCCTGGTGGTGGATGGCCGCGAGTTGACTTGCAAAGCGGTGATTATCGCTACCGGCGTTATCCCGCGCAAGCTCGGAATTGACGGTGAGGCGGCGCTGGTGGGTAAAGGGGTTTCCTATTGTGCGACCTGTGACGGTGCTTTTTTCCGCAACCAGCCTATTGCCGTCATCGGCGGCGGTGACACGGCTGCCGAGGAAGCTTTGTTCTTAACCCGTTTTGCCAGCAAAGTGTATATGGTTCATCGCCGTGATCAGTTGCGCGCTACCAGAATTTTGCAGGAACGTATCTTCGCCAACGAAAAAATTGAAATGGTGTGGAACTCCGTCGTCGAGGAATTTGAATCGGACAATAGCGGTCTGACAGGGGCGATATTACGCGACATGAAGACGGGAGATACGCGGCAAATCATGCTGAATGGCATGTTCGTCGCCATCGGTGTTACCCCGACGACCGGCTTTGTCAAAGGTCTATTGGCGCTGGATGACGATGGTTTTATTCGCTGTGGTGAAGATACTGTCACTAATGTGCCGGGCATCTATGCTGCCGGCGATTGCCGTACCACGGTACTCAAGCAGGTATCAACCGCGGTTGGCGATGGCGCTGTCGCTGCCATTATGGCAGAAAAATATATCGACGAACTAAATCATTCGTCTTAGGATTTGTTCGGCTCGGCCGGTTGTGGTCGAGCCGTTTCGTTGTTATGGGGGGAGGGGGAAATGCTCGCCAAGGTTACATCCGGTGCTCTGATCGGTATAGACGCCTATCCAGTCACTGTTGAAGTCGATATCGCCCAGGGGTTGCCGCAGTTTGCCACCGTCGGTCTGCCCGAAGGTGCAGTCAAGGAAAGCAAGGATCGGGTTAAATCGGCGATCAAAAACTCCGGTTACGAATTTCCCGCTCGCCGTATCACCATCAATCTGGCCCCTGCCGACATTCGCAAGGACGGGGCTGCCTTTGATCTGCCTATCGCCATCGGATTGCTGGCCGCAACCGGTATTGTCGATGCGGAACGTTTGAAACGATTTATCCTTCTTGGTGAACTGTCCCTTGACGGTCAGGTTAAAGCGGTGCGCGGCGTGTTGCCGATTGCGGTTGTTGCCCGGACGTGGGGAGATCTGGCACTGATCCTGCCGCTTGACAATGCTGAAGAAGGCGGTATTGTCGCCGGTCCGGCTATCTACCCGGTAAATAACCTGGCTGAAGCAGTTTGCCTGATCAACGGCGAGAATAATGCCTCCCCATTTGTTATTGCCTCCACGGCAACCGACACCGTTCTTGCTGCTGATTGTGAGGATTTTGCCGAGGTCCGTGGTCAGGAGCACGTCAAACGTGCCCTCGAGGTTGCTGCTGCCGGTTCACATAATATCCTTATGAGCGGCCCGCCCGGTAGCGGTAAGACGATGCTGGCGCGGCGATTGCCTACCATTCTCCCCGATTTTTCCTTTGAAGAAGCCCTTGAGGCCACCAAAATTCATTCAGTTGCCGGAATGTTGTCGCGCACCAATGCCTTGGTGCGCCAGCGACCTTTCAGGTCTCCCCATCATACTATTTCCGACGCCGGACTCATTGGTGGGGGCGCCTATCCGCGCCCTGGGGAGGTTTCTTTGGCTCATCGGGGCATCTTGTTTCTTGATGAATTCCCCGAGTTCAAGAAAAACGTCCTGGAAATGTTGCGTCAACCCCTGGAAGACGGCAAGGTCAGTATCAGTCGTGCGGCTCTGAGTCTGACCTATCCGGCGAATTTTATGCTCGTTGCTGCCATGAATCCCTGCCCCTGTGGCTTTTTGGGAGATACGGTTCACGATTGCACCTGTACACCGGCCCTGCTGCAGCGCTATCGCAGTAAACTCTCCGGCCCCCTGCTCGATCGTATCGATCTCCATGTTGAGGTGCCCAGGGTGCCCCACAGGGATCTTACCGATATTCAGGCCGCTGAACCAAGCAGTGCCATCCGAGGGCGGGTCAATCAGGCCCGCGATCGCCAGCGCCAGCGCCTTGCGCCTTTTGGTCTTCACGCCAACAGCCAGATGCAGGCCCGTCATATTCGACGGTTCTGTAAACTCGATGAGCAAGGCGATGCTCTTCTTGAACAGGTCACTGACAAACTCGGTCTTTCGGCCCGCAGTTTCACCCGTATTCTCAAATTGGCCCGCACCATCGCCGATTTGGCCGGCTGCGACCGGATTGATCGGATTCATCTGAGTGAAGCCATTAAATATCGGGGGTTGGACCGCAGGACAGGCTAACCTCAAGTATCTGATGTCAGCAGCTAGGGGCTGATACTTATTTCTTCCGTTTTTCCACTTGACAGCCCGTAAGTATGTGTTTGAGTATTGCGCCGAAAATGGCCGGGAATGGTTGATCAACCGGCTTGATTTTTGTCATACGCGTTTGACATCCGGGATTTGATGGTTTTTCCTTCGGCAAACGACCGTGTTGTCAATGGGTTAACCTGACAGATCCCGGCAATAGAGATTTTTTGCAATGTCCAAGATACATCCCGCGCCTAAGCCACAGTCCGAGATCGTCCCTCTGTTATCCGTTATTGTTCCTGTGTACAATGAAGCGGACAATATTGGACCGTTGGCAGAAGAAATCAACGATACCTTGTCGGCAGCCGCTATCTGTTTTGAGATCATTTTTGTTGATGATGCCAGCACTGACGGTAGTAAAGTGTTGCTTGAGACCATGAATAGCAGTCGGATCCGCGCGGTTTTCCATCGAATAAATTGTGGTCAGAGTGCCGCTGTCGCCAGTGGATTTCACGCGGCCTCCGGCACATGGATAGCGACCCTCGATGGTGACGGCCAGAATGATCCGGCCGATTTGCCCCGCATGTTGGAACGGGCAATCAGCGAAAAAGTTGATTGCGTAACCGGGGTCAGGGGGCAGCGCCAAGATAACCGGATACGTAAGATATCTTCAAAAGTAGCCAATGGATTTCGCAACCTGATCACTGGCGATCAAGTCAGTGACAGTGGTTGCGGAATCAGGGTCGTCTGCCGCGATGCTCTGAAGGAAATATTTATCTTCAATGGAATGCACCGTTTTTTGCCGACTTTACTTCGGGCCCAGGGCTACAAGGTGATTGAACATCAGGTCAACCATCGCGAACGCCTGCAGGGGGTATCCAAGTACGGTGTGAGTAACAGGCTCTGGCGCGGGATTCGGGACTGCTTTGGTGTACGTTGGTACACCAGGCGGGCGATAGTATCCAGGCGGGTGGAACGGTTCTCCCAAAAGACAGATTAAATTCCATGTCTTCTGATCAAAGCGATAAAAACACCAGTCGACACAATCGACAGATCAGCGATGCTGATGAGCCGGACCTTGATGTTTTGGAGGAAGCCGGTCATGCAAGTTCGCGCAAATTGATCATCTGGTTGCTTTGTGCCGTTTTTCTCCTTGCTTTCATGCATTTCACTGAACCCGGCAGGTGGCTGCAGGACCAGTTGCAGGATGGTGATGCCGTTATGGCTCTGCTTTCCGCCGGTGGTAATGCGGCAATTCTGTTGTTCATTGCCTTGGCAGCGGGATTGGTTTTTGTCGGCGTTCCACGGTTGCTGGTGTTTGCTTTAAGTGGTTTTTTGTTTGATGTTGTTTTAGGCCTGACCCTGGCCATGGTAAGCAGCCTCATTGGATCTTTTATCGCCTTTCGTGCTGCTCGGTGGGCCGGTCGGGCCTGGTGTCAGAAGCGGCTTGCCGGTAAAAAGTACTTCAAGAGAATTGTTGAGGTCCGTCCGACCACAACGGCAGTGGCTATCACTCGCATGCTGCCGTTAAGCAACATCATTATCAATGTCGGCCTGGCCATGAGCCGGGTTCGCAACAGGGCCTTTATTTTTGGAACGCTCGTCGGATTTCTTCCCCAGGGTATTATCGCCGTTTTGATTGGTGCCGGAGTTGCGGAAGATTCTTTGCTGGAGGGGTTGGCACAAATTATTCTGGCCGCGCTACTGACCGGGGCGATGACCTGGGTAATGATGCGACGTAAACTCAATAACAACGGGAAGACCTGATATGCACAATAATTTCAGTCGATCATATGGATATTCCCTGATCGTTCTGGCGCTGGTGATGGTTCTTTTGATCTATGTTATCAGAATCACAGGCCCGGTCGATCTGGAGGGGTGGGCGCAACATCGTAATGTCGGCTATGTCATGGATATGATGTGGCAAGGAAACTGGATTGCCCAGTACGATATTCAAGGGCGCATTCTTTCCAAGCCCCCACTCCACACCTGGACCATAGCCCCATTCGCAGCCCTGTTTGGCGTCGATCGTCTGGCGTTGACACTTCCGTCCCTGATCACCACTATTCTGCTCACGCTCCTGATTTTTGCCGTTGGTCGTAGCCGTTTCGGTCTGATGGCTGGAGGAATGGCGGCATTGGCTTTTACTCTGGCACCCCTGATGTCCAAACATGTGGCGCTGGTACGTTCTGATTCTCTTTTTGCCCTCTTGATTGCGGCGGCGGCGTTTTCCGCTTTGTCAGCCTGGGAGCAAGGTCGTGGTTGGTGGCTGTTCTGGTTGTTTGCTGCTCTGGCAACAATTACCAAAGGGCCACTTGGCCTTGTTCTGGCAGCTTCCGGATTGTTTGCGGTTTTCTGGGAGCGAAAGAGTGATCCACAAACGCCCACACTTAAGGGAAATCAAAGCCTTGGTATCTTTTTGTTTGTGGTTATTTCCCTGTCGTGGTTTGTATTGGCCTGGTGGCACGAAGGACAGGCCCTGATCGATAAGATCATTTTCGATGAACTGATCGGACATGCTACCGGAGCGGGGCGAGACAGTCGTTTTGGAGAAAATATTTACAAACCGACTCTCTATCTGCTGCTGCGATTTTTCCCCTTCAGTCTGTTTTTCTTCGTCGGGATGTGGAAAGTGTTTCGGCGCCCCTCCGCTGATGGAGTTGAGCGTCGTTTTGAACGTTTTCTGGCCTTGTGGATTGTGACAGGTCTGGTCATTTTTTCCCTTGGCGCCCACCATCGACCGGATTTGCTTTTGCCTCTGTGGCCTGCTTGTGCACTTTTGGCCGGCAGGGAAATGGAGCACCTGATCCGTAAATTTCATCCAAAAGTATTCGTCATTTCATTGGTGGTATTGACGCTGACCATTCTTGCGGGAAACATTCTTAATTATCATGTTTCATGGGGAAGTCGTGCTGAGAGAACGGATTATGCCATGGAGATTCGAGCCGCTGCAGAGGCGTTGCGCGCTACGGATCTGAATCCTGACCAGTTACTCCATGTTGATACGTCTGTCACCCTGCAGATGTATCTGCAGACTTTTCGACCCTGGATACCGCTGGAGAAGATATACGAGATGGCTCGATTAAGTGATGAAGGGGTTTTGGTGGCAACGAAAGCCATTGGACTGGCCCTGGAGACCGATCTGGAGAGTGAACAGGTGTTTCGTTGGCCCGAAAGCGAGCTGCATGAAAGTGTCTTAAATGTTCTGGTGATACGTAGACGATAGGTTTGAACCATGATCCATTTAACCAACATCACCAAACAGCACGGCAACCGGGTGCTGTTTAAGAATGCCGGTTGCCAGATTCTTCCCGGTAGTCGTAACGGTCTGGTCGGACCTAACGGTGCCGGCAAAACCACTATTTTCCGCCTGATTACCGGTGAGGAAGCCCTTGATGGCGGCGAGATGACCTGTTCTAAAAAAACCGTCATCGGTTATTTCTCCCAGGATGTTGGAGAAATGGCTGGTCGCAGTGCACTGGCGGAGGTGATCGCCGCCTCGGAAAAGACCATGATGCTGGGGCAGCAGATCTCCGCCATGGAAGCGCAGATGTGTGAGCCCATGGACGACGATGCCATGGCGCAATTACTGGAGCGTTACGGTGACGTCCAGCAGGAGTATGAACAGCGTGGCGGCTATGACCTCGAATCTCGCGCCCAGGCGGTTCTGACCGGTCTGGGAATCGGTCCTGATGACTATAACCGCCCGGTGGAGAGCTTCAGTGGCGGTTGGAAGATGCGCATCGCCCTGGCCCGTATTCTGACCCTGAATCCCGATGTGTTACTTCTTGATGAACCGACCAACCATCTCGATCTCGAATCGATTGTCTGGCTGGAGAACTGGTTGAGTGAGTCCTACAAGGGGGCTGTGCTCATGACCAGTCACGACCGTGATTTCATGAATCGGCTGGTGACCCGCATTATCGAGGTGGGCAACGGCACCATTACCACCTATGGCGGCAATTACGATTTTTATCTGCGCGAACGCGAGATCCGCCGCGAGCAATTGATTGCCAGCCATCGTCGCCAGCAGGAGATGCTGGCCAAAGAAGAGGAATTCATTGCCCGCTTCGCTGCCCGTGCTTCTCATGCCGCCCAGGTTCAATCGCGGGTCAAGAAACTGGAAAAGATCGACCGTATTGAGTTGCCGCCGGAACAGCGGTTGGTGCGCTTTGATTTTGCCGATCCACCTCGCAGCGGGGATGATGTGCTGGTTTTCAAGGATCTGGCCAAAGTGTGGTCCCGTGACGACGGGCGCGATCTGCCGGTGTTCTCCGGGGTGTCCGGCCTGGTCCGCCGCGGCGATAAGGTTGCGGTGGTGGGGATCAACGGTGCCGGCAAGTCGACCTTCCTCAAGGTGCTCAGCGAGCAGACCTCGCCGAGTCAGGGGACGGTAACGGTGGGTGCCAATGTTTTTCCCGGTTATTTCAGTCAGCACTCCATGGATCTGCTGGATCCGAAAAAAACCGTGTATGAAACGGTGCAGGACGCCCTGCCGCAACTCACCGTCGGGGTGCTGCGCAATCTGTGCGCCGCCTTTCTGTTTCAGGGTGACGATGTCGAGAAGCGTGTCGACAAACTCTCCGGCGGGGAAAAATCACGCCTGGTACTGGCGACCCTGCTGGGGCGGCCGATCAATCTGCTGATTCTTGATGAGCCGACCAATCACCTTGATATTCAATCCCGCGAGGTCTTGTTGGACGCTCTGCAGGGCTTCGCCGGAACCGTCCTTATCGTCAGTCACGACCGCCACTTTCTGCGCTCTCTGGTCAGTCGGGTGTTTGAGATCGACCATGGTGTCATGACCCCCTTTGAGGGCGGCTACGAGTATTACCTCGAAAAAACCGGGCGTAAACATCAGGCGGGCTGAGGTTGCTGCCATCAGCCCAGAAACACCAGTCCTGTCACCATGGCCAGGGCAACAACCAGCCAGGGAGGAGTCTGCCGGAATTGCAGGAGCCCGAAAGCCCCCAGAGCGATGATGAAATCCTGTGAGCCTTGTATGCCCTTGATCCACACCGGATTATACAGCGCTGCCAGCAGGACGCCGACCACGGCAGCGTTGGTGCCGCGCAGCATCGCTTGAGCCACTGGTGCCCGGCGCAGAAGATTCCAGAATGGCAGTGCCCCTTGTACCAGAAGCAGTGAGGGAATGAAGATGGCCGCCAGGGCCAGCAGACCACCAAGCCAACCGCCGGGTCCAACGCTCATGGCGGCACCAAGATAGGCGGCGAAGGTAAAGAGCGGCCCCGGCACTGCCTGGGCGGCACCGTATCCGGCCAGAAAGTCATCGTCTGCAATCCAACCGGTGGGGACAACCTCAGCCTGAAGCAAGGGCAGGACCACATGGCCACCACCGAACACCAGGGAACCGGAGCGGTAGAAACTGTCGACAATTTGCAGGTTGACGTTGGCAGAGGTTGCACTCACCAGAGGCAGGCCGATGAGCAGGATGAAAAAGGTGGCAAGAAACAGCGCCCCCCGGCGGCGGGAGAAGGTGATATTGTCACTGTCATGAGGTCCGGGTTCGGTTTTGCGACGAAACACCAACCACCCCACCAGCCCGCCGCAGACAATAACCACAATCTGCGTGATTGCGGTCATCCAGGCCAGGGTCACCATGGTCGCGACCAGGGCGATGGCGATGCGCTGGCGATCGGGACAGAGTTGGGTCGCCATCCCCCACACCGCCTTGGCTACCACCGCTACCGCCGCAATCTTCAGCCCCTGCAGCCACCCGGCATTCTGTACGACCCCCAACGCGGTAACCCCGTAGGCAAAAGCAATCAACATAATTGCTGAGGGGAGGGTGAACCCGACCCAGGCGGCGATGCCGCCCATTGTGCCGCCACGCATCAGGCCGATGGCGTAGCCGACCTGACTGCTGGCCGGCCCGGGCAGAAACTGGCAAAGAGCCACCAGGTCGGCATAGCCAGTTTCTGTCAGCCAGCGCTGCCGCCGGACGAATTCCTCGCGGAAGAAACCTAAATGTGCCACAGGGCCGCCGAAGGAGGTTGATCCCAGTTTCAGAAAAACCAGGAATATTTCCATGGGGGAAGATTTGTTGTCGGTCATGGTTCCTTCCTCCTGTTTAAATGTAATACACTGACGCCTTGTTACGCTTTTGCTGATGGCGCTGATAACAACATCCACTAACCCAAAAGACTTTGCAGGTCCACGGAAAGCTCGGAAAGATACGGAAAGATTTTATTGATGTTGTTCTTGTTCGTTCCGTGTTCCATGGATAATCGTTTTTTCTACTAATTTTTGCCTGATCGGTTTGTTCATGTCAAAAGGCGTTTTCTGCTCCCTGCTGGCTTCAACCCTGTTCGGTGTCCTCTACTTTTACAGCACCCTGCTCGCGCCCCTGGATGGTGAAGATATTTTTGCCTGGCGGATGCTGCTGACCGCACCCTTCATGATCTGTTTTACTTGTCTGCTGGGTGAATTTCATCAGATTCTCCGTCTTTGGCAACGTGTCTGTCGGCAGCCGTGTTTTTTTGCTGTGCTCTGCCTTTCAGCCGCCCTGATCGGGGTGCAGATGTGGCTTTTTATGTGGGCACCGCTGCACGGCAGGGGGCTGGAAGTTTCTCTGGGTTATTTCATGCTGCCGCTGGTATTGGTACTGGTTGATCGGCTGTTTTACAAAGGGACGTTGAGCCGTTGGCAACGACTGGCGGTGATAGCAGCCTGTATTGGAGTGGTTCATGAACTGATCAGGGTCGGGGGCTTCTCCTGGCCGGCGTTGCTGGTGTCCTGCGGTTTTCCGGCCTACTTTGTATTGCGTCGTCGTTTTGGGCTCGACAACCTTGGCGGGCTGTGCTGGGACATGATCCTGCTCCTGCCCGTTGCCACCTGGTTTGCCGTTAACGGCAGAGTCAATGCTGAATTGCTGGCCCAGGTCCCTGCTCTGTACGGTCTGATTCCGCTGCTGGGAGTCATCAGCGCCGGAGCCCTGATTGCCTATATCCTTGCCAGCCGCTTGCTGCCTTTCACAGTGTTTGGCCTGCTCAGTTATGTCGAGCCGGTGTTGCTCGTTGTCGTTGCCCTGCTGATCGGAGAAACCATCCAGTCAACGGAATGGCTGACCTATGTGCCGATCTGGCTGGCTGTCGGTTTTATGGCCCTTGAAGGGGTTCTTCATCTGCGCAGGGAAATAGGGGGACGGAAATAGGGGGACATCCATGATAAGTAAAGTCAAGGGGAAAACGGAGATTTCCCTTAACCTCG
>OBJA01000453.1_pt1 | contig 36109 bp, 28 predicted proteins | sample 1519751 | NCBI WGS metagenome assembly OBJA01 (sample SAMEA3881238, study PRJEB22517) | soil metagenome | biome: lake sediment; feature: soda lake sediment; material: sediment, water from around vicinity | place: India | collected 2013-12-23 | depth 3 m
CCTTTGATAACTGTGATTTAGGATATGAAGATGAAGATCGAGCTATCTTAAACGATGTCAATTTCACAGTAACAAATGGTGAGAAAATTTTGATTGTTGGAAGCAGTGGTGCTGGTAAATCAACCGTCTTAAAAACAATACGACAGTCCATAAAACCAAAAGGTGGTTTAGTTACATTGGATGGTCATGATATTTATGATATTGTTCCTATTGACTACTATTCAAGATTCACAACAGTTGATCAGATTGGTTTTATCTTCAATGGATCAATCAAAGACAATGTCACCTTGTATCAGCCAATTGAAGAAATCAGCATAAAGGATGCCCTTGAGCAAGTTGGACTCGCAACCCTAGATCTGAACAAAAAGCTCGTAAACAATGGTTCCAATGTATCAGGTGGCCAACGAGCACGTTTGATGCTAGCACGTGCTTTGTGTCTGAACTCAGATGTTATTTTATGTGATGAGATATTCTCTAGTCTTGAACTATCCATCGCTCATCACATTGAACAAGATATTCTCAACCTAAGCAAAACGATTATTAATGTAAGCCATATTATTTTTAAAGATCATTTACCACTTTATGATCGTATCTATATTGTTGAAAACAACACATTACGTTTAGCAGAGAGTATTGATGAGGTGTGGGCACGTATGACACTCTCAGATCAACCAGTCAAGGACTTAGCCATAGCCACATCATAACTATATAAAAGCATGCTATGTCTGTAGCATGCTTTTTATTCTGATTATTCTACTTGCCCTGCTTGAGTGAATAAATACTCAATCACGAGTTTATCAACAACATTTCCTTGGTTAATTCTCTCCTCAAAATTCTCCCATCCACAATAATTCTCGAATGCTATCCTTGTTGCTTCATCAAACACTTCAGTGATTGGTCCTTCATAAAATTTTAGTTTTATCAATGCTTGTTGTATCTTTTTGGCCAATCTTGCATCAACAATAAGCATGTCTTGTTCATTAGTTTTTTGAAAGTACATTTCATGTAAATCAAGTAAATGCGATAGTTTTACAATTGGATCTGGATCATCATCCACACGTAGATCAATGTAACGATCATTATAACCCCCATAGCTACCTTTTTCTTTAACAACAAGTAGTGAAGCTGATTGTCGGCCTCGTTGATCGCCCCCTGCTTGCTGGGCAGCATCCAGTGCAATAACGAGTCGTCTGGCAAGTGTCCCTTCTGTCGACTTAAATGTCGAAACCATTGCGTCAACTGTTGCCTTACTGACTAGTATGTTTCCTTGACAAGCTAAATTGTCTTCAGCATACCCACCAGCATAATCAAAACACTTTGAACCTGTGAATGAAATAGCACCACCAACAGTATCAACTATCCCAAACTGACGGTGTTCAATTTCAGAATCAAGCGCAATGAGAGCATCTCTAGTTTGTTGTGCACTATAACCTTTTTGAAGCAATTGTAAACCTAGTTCTCCAATATCTAAGTTTGCCATCGCCTGTGTTGCAATCGCACCTGCACTTGCTTTAGCCCAGCTTACAGCGCTACCAACTGCTAAGAATTTTGATTGCACAGCAATACCCAACTCTTTCGTCTTCTCATCCCTAGCTACTATTGAAAACGTTGCGATATTTCTCATGACATTTATTGCCCAATCCATTTTTGGACATTTCCTTTCGCTTTTAAAATGAATACCATAAAATACTGTTACTGTCAATTTATCATGAGATATGATTACAGTTTAGATGAAACATTCTACTTACAAACAACACCGAAAAACGAATGTATTTAAGCGTCTTCAAGTCATAAAACATTCTTTCTTAGTAATGACCAGTCTTGGGTTTGTCTTTTAAGCGATGTTTTCTAGATTGATCATATTGATTCCAGTACACGCGTTTTTCATTGTATCGCGTGCGTGGTGGCTTTACCTCATTAGGATAACCTAAGTAAATGATGTTCAATGGTGTCACTTCTTCAGGTAAAGAGATAATACTCTTTAAGCGCTTGATGTTATGTTCTAGAGGATAGATACCAATCCAAAGTGATCCTAAACCACAACTAGTAGCAGCAAGTAAAATATTCTGAGTTGCAGCACTGCAATCTTGAACCCACATCTCATGACCTGGTCCTTTAAATGCTAACTTCTTATTTGAGCAAACAACAATTGCACATGGTGCATTGTAGTTAGCAAATACAAAACGTTTTCGAAACTCAATCATAATATTAGGATCATCAACAACAACAAACTCCCATGGTTGTGAGTTTGCTGCAGTTGGTGCAGCCATTGCTGCTTGTAAACATGTTTTGATTTTCTCTTTTTCAACAGGTTGATCTAAAAAAGCACGAATGCTTCTTCTCTTAAAAATCATATCTAACATCTCCATAAAAAACCTACTTTCTTTAAACTAACATTAGCTGTTACATATCATTAAACATCAATTTCAACTATATTTATAACTGCAAATGAAAATATCATTGCAGTCTCTAACTCGATAACTTGCGAGTGAAGCGACGAAACAAAATCAACAACCAAACACTTATAGAAATAATGCTATAGAACAAATGAATCACTTGTTGATCAAGTGCATATCTTGCTATCCAAAAAGATGGTAGAAAACCAAAATAATACTGTGTGAAGTCAACTATAAAGAACGGAATAATGAGTCCTGATAAAATCAAACCAGCAACCTTTGCAATTGCTAATCCTTCCACTTTGTTTTTTGAGAATGAAAAAACAATTAAAGAAAAAATCAGACTCATTAAACTTAACAACATACACGTCACGACAAGCGTAGGAAATGACCATGATTCAAGAGCAAACACTAATACAACAACAATAGAAGCAAGCCAAGTAAAAAACAAAGGAATAGAGACACGAGCATGCAAGTAACCACTTCTTTTTAAAGGTGTGATTACTAAGTGTTCAACCAAATGGTGATCATACTCATCAAGCATGGTCATGGTTGCGATAAAACTAATCATATACGATGTCAATGCACATAAGAACAAATCAAATAATCGATAATAGGGACTAATAATCATTTCAAGTTCAAAATAAGTAGTTAAATGATGTTCAATAAACGGCAATCCAAAGCGAAAGAAGATACCAGCCAAAAGTGGTGCTGAAAGCATCATGATTAGCATCCCATCTCGTTGGATTTGCTTGATAAACATTTTTGTTGAGTTAACGATTGGTTTCATAAACTAAAACCTTTCTTCCTCTAAACTGATGGAAAACTATATGTGTTGCCAGTAAACTAACAACAACAAGCCAAACAATTAATACAAACATAGCTACCATACTACTTTCACCACCATTTAGCATTTCAACCATCGAAATACCAGGGTGAAGTAAAACAACCTCATGTAAACTTATGAACTGTTGTAAACCTCCAGGTAGGAGCACAAGTGCCATAATTGGTATGATGATTAAGAAAAACTGATTCAAAGATTTAGTTTTAAAAGCTATTATTATTCCAGCACAAGAGAATATCAATGACCCTAAAACAATGGCTAAAATAAAATAAGCCAGATGGTTAATTATTTGGAGACTTACACCAATAATTACACCAACAATTAGTGATATTAGTGTTAAAGATATTATTTTTGATAGTAAGTAATAGATTGGTTTAATGGGGGCAATCTTCAGTGATTCAAATGTTCTCTCAGTCAATTCAAACTGAATAATAGCACCACTAAATACTAAACCAATTGCTGAAGGATCAGAGAATATAAGCAAAATCCCCATTGGATACACCCAGGAAGTCGGGATGATATTCAGTATGATGATATACAAACATGTAAAAATTGCATAGAGCATATAAAAGCCATACTTAAACTGAAAACGAATGTCTCCGATTAATAGCTTATCTAGTTTCATAAGAGCGTTCTTCCTGTAATTTCCATGAAAATATCATTCAGGTTTGGCTCACTACTATGAATATGTGTAATTCTATTTTCCAGTATTGCACGCAATAACTCTTGATCATCACTTGTTTTATTGATAATCACTTGTCTGTTTATTTGCTGATTATCATTTAAATAACCATAATTTATTCTTGTTGCACCTTTTGACATGATAAGGGCATGCGGTGTATCTAAAGCTTTAATCTGCCCATCCACAATAAATGCTACGCGATCACAAAGTTCTTGTGCATCATGCATGTTATGCGTCGTTAGAATAACTGTTTTCCCTTTGTCTCTTTCTTGCATAATCAAGTTTTTCATGATCTTAGCATTAGTGGGATCAAGACCACTTGTAGGTTCATCTAAAAAAATAATCTGCGGATTATGAATAAGGGCTTTGATGAAGTTCAATCTTGATTTCATTCCTTTTGAGTAATGCATGACTTTTTTATCAGCATCTTGTGTTAGTCCCACACTTAGGAGTGCTTGATTGATGTCGCATTGATTTTTATACAACGATGCAAAATACTCTAAATTCTCACGACCACTTAATTTCTCATACAAACTTGGAAACTCAAAATCAACTCCAATGGCTTCATAAAAATCAACACTCGCTTTTTTAACCTCTTGATGATTAACCATCACACTTCCTGAATAGTTTGTCAAGACACCTGTTAGAATCTTTTGAAGTGTGCTTTTCCCCGCACCTGAAGGTCCTAAAAAACCAAATATTTCCCCTTCTGAAACATGAAAATTAATTGAATCCATATAAGGCTTTTTTGTGTAGCTAAACGACATATCATTGACACTAATCATATCTTCTCCTTTAACAGTTGAGCTGCAATTCCATAAATTACAAGTCGTAAAGCATCATCAAAGTGCTCATTGCTAATATCTTGTTTATGCATAATGGACACCAAAGCAATACGTAGTGCACTAGTAAACACTTCAACATCATATGCCTTTAAATCAGGTAATACCTCAAACAGCTGTTGCATACTCAAATGATCTTGCTTGTCATGTTCATTAATAAGTTCTCTAGGTATCTTTCGCATCAATAACTCGAGATCACCACGAAATGCCATCGAAAGAATAAATGTATTCTCTAGTTTTTTATATAAATCAACGATTATTGCTGTTAATGTTTGAGCGTCCATAACACTCGAGTTAACTCTAACTTGATGAATGAAATCTGCTTGAATTGCATCATGTTCTTGACGAAAGACATCATAAAAAAGTATCTCTTTACTTTTATAAAACAAGTAGAATGTTCCTTTTGAAATCATTGTTTGACCAACAATTTCATCAACAGAAATCTTGTTCATTGCGTGATGCAAAAGGAGTTGCTTTGCAACTTCTTGTAACTTATGTTTGATTTCTTCTCTCTCTGATTTTGTGAACGCTCTTGGCATATTAACCCCTATGACTATTTATATAATATCAGTCATATTATATAAATACAGTCGTTGAAAGTCAATAACAAAGGTGACTCAACTCTTCATCAAATGCTACATTGATGTGTTTAACATGTAAGATAAATCGTTAGTGTTTCATTCTTCAGTAAAAAAGATCTAGGATATATACTAGATCTTTAAACTATACTCACTAAACTTAGTGTTCTTTGTCGGTTATATCACTTCATTATTTAGCTTTAGTCCTGATAAAGTGCGAACAATTCTTCGAACTTTTCATGATTTTGCAAAAAAACTTCTGCAATGGTCGGATCAAAATGAGTACCAGCAGATTCTCTTATAATCTCACAAGATTCTTCATGCGTTCTCGCATGCTTGTATGGTCTAATAGAGCGTAGTGCATCATACACATCCACAATCGCCATGATTCTTGCTTCCAAAGGTATCATTTCACCCTTTAAGCCTTCCATGTAGCCCTCACCATTCCATTTTTCATGATGATAGCGAGCAATCAAAATTCCAAATTTCATAATCTTATTCTCTGGATAGAGCTTAATAATCTCTTCCAGTGTCTCAGCACCTTTGATGACATGCTCTTTTACAATATCAAATTCTTCTTTCAACAGTTTTCCTGCCTTAAGAAGTATACTATCAGGAATCCCAACTTTTCCAATATCATGTAGTGCAGAAGCATAATAGATATTATTAATAAACTCATCATTTATAACTTCCTTATATTTAGTCTTTTCTTTGAGCAGTTTTGAAAGGATTTTACAAAACCTCTGAACACGCACAATATGTTGTCCTGTTTCAAAATCACGAGACTCTGTAAGTTTTGCAAGTGCTAAAGTGGATCCTTCAATCAACTGAATTTTCTCATTCACTTTATTTTGAACTTCATGCTCAAGTTGTTGATTGTATTTTTTTAAATACTCTTGAAGTTTATAAAGTTTTAGATGCGTTCTTACTCGTGCTAACACTTCTTCAGGATCAAATGGTTTTGAGATATAATCGACACCACCGAGCTCAAGTGCTTTCACCTTATCATCAGAACTATCTAAAGCACTAATAAAAATAATTGGAATTTCTGCTGTTGAGTTTTGATTTTTTAGACGCTCACATACATCATAGCCACTCATGTTTGGCATCATAATATCAAGCAGAATCAAATCTGGTGGAAACTGGTTAATGGCGTTAATGGCCATCTCACCATCCGCGAACGCCATGATTTTGTAATCATTGTTCTCAAGTATTTCATGAAGCACTCGTATATTTAATGGTGTATCATCAATAATCATAACAGTACTGTTTGCTAAATCTATCATCCTTCAATATTCTCCTCAATGAACTTATCTATCCAAGACAAAATCCCTTTGTAATTAAACTGTTCTAACTCTTTTACTAAATAAAGATGTGTTTTTATATCCTTATGCTTCAATTTCTCAATTAAACGTTTCATGTTTGTGAGATCTCCTTTTGAAACATATAATTTGAGCTCTTCTAATATTTCTATTGAAATCATAGAACTATGTAAGCTTTTTTCTTTTATTTGATTTTTATTAATTGCTGTGACCTGCTTTTTAATTTGATTTATCAAATCATTTGGACTAAAAGGGATTAGCATATAGAAGTCTGCGCCTTCTTGAGTATAAATGTCTTGATTTTCAATGAAAGCATATGATGATAATACCCCAACAGCTAAATGATTACGTTTTGCCGTTTTAATCAGATGAATAATCTCATCAAGAGAATGCTTAACATCTAAGTTGATAATCACCACATCCCAGCGATGCGAATCAATAGCAGCTGTGGCTTCAGCAATCTTATCAAAACGGTGTACATCAGCATTAGCAAACTTAAGCATGTCATATATGACATGTTTTTGTTCTTGATTTTGATCAAGATATATAATTCTAGTCTCTTCTTCAAACTTGTAGTCAACTGGTTTGTCTGCCTTTGTTGAACATGCAGCCTCTGAATAATTTATGATTGTTAGAGGTAATGTAAAAGCAAAGGTGCTTCCTTTTTGCTTATTATTTTCAACAGTTATCGTTCCTCCCATTGCTTGTGCATATTGTTTACTGATAGGTAATCCAAGTCCTGTACCACCTCGTTGTACACTCTTATCTTGAAAGAAAGAATCAAATATTTTGCCTTTTAAAGCTTGTGAAATACCAATACCTTCATCTATAACAGATACTATCAGCATCAGTTTCTGTTTACTTAATACTTCAAGTTTAACATCAATGATTACAGTGCCCTTCTCTGTAAACTTAATGGCATTTGACCCGATATTGATGATGATTTGCTTAATTTTTGAATAATCACCATGCAAGGTATGACTGGCTGGACAGTGACTAATTTTTAAATCTAACTGTTTCTCGATTGCAAGAGGCATCAGCACAGCTTCAATATCCTCAAGTAGTTCACAAACTGTAAACTCTGATAAGTTTATCTCAAGTTTGCCTGCCTCAACCTTTGATAGATCAAGTACATCGTTGATAAGCCCAAGCAAAAATTCACCGCTTTTTATGATATGTGCAATCTTTTCTTTTTGCGTTGAACTTAATCTTTCTTGAGATAGTAAATAACTGTAACCTAAAATTGCATTCATGGGAGTTCGAATTTCATGTGAAATGTTTGCTAAGAACTTTGATTTAAACAAACTAGCACTCTCTGCTATCTCTTTTGATAGTATTTCTTCTGTTATATCCACTAAATATCCATGCCATAAAATACTACCATCAATTTCTTTTTCAGGACTAGCAATACCCTTAATCCAGCGAAGTCCTTTTTTAGATACGTGTATTCGATAGATTGCTTCCCACTGCGAAAAATTTTGTGCTGATTTTATAATGGATTTTTTTACTTCTTCAACATCATCTTCATGAATTTTGTCAAAAATAACATTACCATCTTTTCTCAACTCTTCTTGAGTAATGTCCGAAACATCCAGAATACTTTCACTACTCATTGGGAATGAAAAGCTTCCATCAGGCTTTAATCGTGCTTGGAAAATCACCCCTGGAACATTTTTTGAATACTTCAACCATTGCTCTGCAAGTTTGTCTTCAAGTTCCTTAAGCTTTAGTTGATCGGTAATATCTTCCTTAATTGCGACATATCGTTCAATATGACCTTGATCGTCAAGTACCGCAGTGATGTTAGCATTCTCCCAAAAATAAGTGCCATCTTTTCTTTTGTTATACAACCTACCTTGCCATATATTATCGTTGCTCAGTTTTCGATATATTTCACGATAATAATCATCACTATGAAATCCTGATTTTAATATTCGAGGATTTTCTCCTATAACTTCATCAAATTGATATCCTGTGTTACGTGTAAATGATTTGTTGACAAAAATAATATTACTGTCTGCATCAGTAATCACAATTGCTGAAGCTGAGTTTTCGATAGCATTGATAATTATCTTGTTTGCAATTTCTTCTTCTTTTTGTTTCGAAATGTTTATATGTACACCATAAAGCTTTTTTGGTGAACCATCATCACCATATTCGATTACACGACCATAATCGCTTACCCAAACCCAATAACCCTCTTTATGACGATATCGAGACTCAAGATGATAAGAGTCCCTCTCTTTAGCAATAATTTGAGCAATAACATTTTCTAGCTCTATAAGGTCTTCAGGATGTAATATTTCATGTTGCTGTGTGAGTATGAACCGATCGATTTCTTCTTTTTTATACCCTAACATTTCTGCAAAAATGGAATCCACACTTATTCGCTGATGATGTAAATCATACTCCCAATACCCTATGCTAGAAACCTCTAAGGTATGATGTAATTTTGCTTGCTCTTGCATTAATAACTCTTGAGTCTCAATCAAATCTGTAATAATTGTCCCAACGATTTGAACTTCTTGTAAATCTTGATTTAAATGATACACATTCCATCGAACATATTGAGTACTATCCACATCAACATTAATTTGACTTTGAAATGAGACTTGCTCGTTAATGCCGTTTAAAACATTTCTAATTTGCTTGATTTGGTCATAATTAAACAGCTTTGATTCGCTAAAAACATCACCTTCATCAATATTGTAATTAGACTTAATTGCTTCAATAAATGCTCGATTTGTGTAAGTGATTTTCTTTGATTTAATGTTTACTCTAAGAATTATATCTTTTTGAGAATCTAGAACAGATCTCAGCATATTTTGTGATTGTTGAAATTTTTCTTCAGTTTTCTTCTTTTGAATAAAGAGTATGAGTACCTCTCCAAACCTAGACAGTTCTTCTCGTTCATGCAACGTGAACTCACGTCTTTGCTTTACAGCATCTAAACCTAAAAACCCATAACAAGCATGATTAGCCATTAAAGGTATTGTAAGAAGACTTAAAATTCCTTGAGGTTCAAGCACTGCACGCACACCATTGCTCGGTTCAAGTGATAATACATCAGGAATGTAAATTTCTACACCAGCACGATGTGAAGTAATCCAATCGCTAAAGCTATCTAATGGTGCTTGTTGCAAATGATCAATCATTGGTTCAATGTTTTCATTACACCATTCATGAGTGTTACTACATGTGTGTGTGTCAAAATAGTACTCAAAAATATAGACACGATCAGATTGAAAAAATTCACCAATTTTACCTAAAGCATCTTTGATTTTTTGGTCATAATCTTCAATAGAAACTCCAATAAAACTAATGACAATCTCGTTAATTATACTTTTCAATTTTTCTTGATCATGTGATTGATCAGTTTCTTTTAATTTCATACATGGCTTTCTTTTTTTTGAACACTAAGTTATTCAACTTTTATAAATCACTAATTTAGCTCACTAAATAATGTGCTCATATTTTTCATGATTCACTGAATTTATGTACAACATTACAACATATTTAAAGAAAATGCAACCGAACGAAATCGTAAAAAAACACACTAGAATCTAGGGTTTTTGCATATTTCATACATTCTATTTATCGACTTGTGATAATATGTTTTTTTTCACATTACCTAGTTTTATCACCGTATTGCTGAGACGATTTATTAATAAGAGCATACCCACTAAACAAAGCATTATTATGAAGATTATTTGACATAAACTTATTTTCAATCATTCCCACATGATGTTAATAAAGCAATTTCTATTGTTTGATTGTTATGTATTTCACATGATATATTGTTTCTTTTTTAAGTCTTTATTTCAAAAGTTGTCGTGTTTTCACACGACAATTGATAAAAATATCTGAATCCTCATTTTCTTTCTTAAGCAAAATGCGTGTGTTTAGTCATCCATTTCTTTAAATCTATACCAACCCAAAAAGAGTATATCCCTAATGTAATAATTATAAGCAACAACCATTTTATCCATGTTCCAAATAGACCCATAGCTGTACCATTAAAAACAAGACGTTTCCCATCAATTACAGTATGTTTGGTTTTCCACTTAAGCAATAAAACCACTCCCCAAGGATAACAGATACCTAGTGTTATCACTGTAATTAAAAATGCGATTAATGTGTGAACAATCAATCCTCCTAGTCCACCATCAAAGTAAGATTCATTCATCTGTATCTCCTTTTAACACTTCTTTGAAGTATTTAGCTAACTCTTTGTCTAAACAGTAAATATAACAACCTTTTTGACCTCGTGTCATTAGAGTTTTATAAGTGTTACGAATAATCGAGTCTGCTTTTTCTAAAGCTTGTTGTTTTGTTCGGTCGTCTTTTAACAGCTTTTTCAATCCTTTTAAAGATTGATCTGTCTTAGCTCTTTTTGAAAAATCTGTTATTACTTTATTGCTTTCTAAACGTAAATCTTCACCTATAATTACACCTACATAATCAAACTCTAACCCTTGAACAGTATGAATACACCCGACTTGATCAATGGAATGATCATCAATTGCATATGTATTACTATTGTTTAGGTTCCATGACATTTTAAAATCCATGTGTTCAATAACAATATCATGATACTCTGCATTATCTCTTTGTTTTATGTCCCACTCCCAACAATAACCAGCGACCAATCTTGATTTGTTGTGGGTGTTTTTATCCTTAATTGCTTGATACATATCGTTTGGATTATCAAATACCTTGAACTCATAATCATAAGTGTCAAAAAAGTAATCATTAGCTGTTTTTCTTATTTCAAGAATATGATCCAACCATGCAATATAACCATCACTACCATTACATCTAAACTGTGACTCTAAAACATCCTGGTATACATCGGCCTGATAGAACTGGGCCCACCTTCTAATCTCATCAACAGATCCGATGTCATCGAAAGTTACTTTTTGTGATTCATCAATGAAGAATACAGTGAAAAGCGAACCATTGATTATTTCCTTAATCTGATTCTCACCATTAGCAGAATACTGTGAGCGCTTAATTAACCGATGTGCTTCATCAACAATTAAGCAATCAAATTCATTTTTCAGTGCATCCGAAAAACTAGCAGAACCTTTCATGATAAGATTTATATACATCCGTTTAAAAGCATCTCCTTGCACCAACTTGCTTTTAAATACATTTCTGGGTGCTGCATTTTTTGTCACATACATGCAATTTTTATCCATTGCCAAAATTTCTGATAAAGACTGCAAAGCTAAAACACTTTTGCCAGTACCTGGACCACCCTCGATAATATAAACTGCTTTATTTGCGTTATTAAAACAATCTTTTGCTAAATACTTAATTTTTTCAAAAATTACCTTTTGTGTGTCAATCATTAAAAATTCTTCATTTCCTTGAATCATTGAACTCACAGTATCTTGCAAAGATTTGGATGGTTTAATTCTTCCACGATCAATGTGATAAATCAGCTCTTTATGATCACCTTTTTTTACGTACTTAGAAATGAAATCTTGGAGTTTTTGAGCATCACCTTTTACAAAAGGTGGTGCATGATTTAAGTATTCTTGATATTGCGGAGCAACTAAGGGATCATTTGATGCTTGCATTTTATAATTATGAAGATAAGCGCAAGGAATTAATCTCATGCTTTCTTGATAGATACTCTCATTGTACTCTCTTATTAAAACCGAGTAAGACCATGCTTGATAAGATGGATGCGCCACAACACGGTTACCTTTTCCAACAAATGTCCGAACTACTCCATCTTGATTATCTATTGCTTCACATTTTGACCACTGTTTTAACTCAATGATAATGATATTAGGTTGTGAATCTTCATCAAATCCAGAAATGATAAAATCAACGCGATTGGAAGTGTTTGGTATCCGATACTCAATCGCAACACCACAATAATCATCAATTGCTGTGGTTTCTAAAACACTTTTCATTTGATGCAATGAATTTATAAATGACGTTATTTCTGAATATGAAGGTTTTATCCCCGCTCTAGTAACCAACGCTTCAGTTACCATCGTATCGATGTCGTGATTAAAAACATCTTTGATGAAATCTTTTTTTATCGATTCATAGATAATCATTTCATTACCCTACACCAAAACTCAACCTTGGTGGTCCCCGTTTAACATTAAACTTATATTAGCATAGGATGATCCTTACAGCAATTAGCCTGGACCGGGAACACTTTAATAGACCTCTTTCTGTTATTGTATCCTAACTAACAGTAAACGATAAAATACCCCTAATTTCTAACTAAACAAAAAGCAAAGTGAACACAATGAAACCAATAAAGAAATATGATATCTCATAAATGAGAAAATCTCTTCTATCTATATATCGATACCTCGCAATTGCGTCATACACAATTGGCAACATAAATATACCGATTAATATACCTAACAGAACCTTACTTGGTGGTATAGAGAGCTGCATGCTTGTTAGAATAATCAATAGACCAATAAGATACTGGACAAAACGGAACATGATGAGCATAGTATTAGAAAATGAAATACCTCTAGCTGAGCGAGATCGATAGTTTCTTTGAGTGTTTTGAACTCTAAAATACTCTTTTGCTTCATCAAAATTGCTCTTTTCTATGTCTCTTCTGTAGTGTTTAGATTGGTAAATTGACAAATCATTCACTTGATTCTCGCGGTACATTCCAAATGCTACATAACATAACACTGATGGCAATAGCACATAAAAAATAGCAGGAATGAATATCACTCCAGCTACTGAATATAATATCCCACTTGTTAACATAAATGATTTGGTATTTTGAAAATACGCCAACACATTAAATACTAGCCCTATGCTGACCAACAAAAAATGAGGACCAATCAGAAAACCAGCTATTAATGCAGAAGCTTGCTTTAATACATCATCTGAACCTAAGTAATTGAAATACTCTATTCCATTTGCAATAATATAAAAACCAACAAAAATCCATGATATCAATAATAAGACACTTTTTTTCATATTTCCCCCCATTATTATTTTGCTTTTTAATCTCTTACTTGTTGTTAAAATATTATCACATCAACTTCATGTATACAATTATCCTTATAGAAATAACTATAAGTTTAGTACGTTTACAATCCTCTATAACATAAAAGTATAAAAAATCTTTTATATGAATAATAAAAGAACTGCCTTAACGACAATCCTTGCTATTATACATATCTTGATTAGAGTGTAATGATTTGATCTGCCATTGCCTGTGCATCTTCTTTATCATGAGTGACCATAATAACCGTTACACCTTTAGACTTAAACCAGTCTTTCATTAATGCACGCATACGTTCTTTAAGTGATTGGTCTAAGTTCGAGAATGGTTCATCTAAACATAGGACTTTTGGCTGACTTGCTAACGCTCTTGCAATGGCAATTCGCTGTTGTTGCCCACCAGAACACTCATAAGGCTTACGTTGATGAAAATCATTCAACTCCATCATTTCTAAAAGTTCTGCAACAATCTTCTTCTTTAGTTTGCGATCACTTCTCTTTACGCCATAAGCTATGTTTTCAGAAACACTCATGTGTGGAAACAATGAGTAGTCTTGAAAGACTAAACCTACCTGTCTAACACTAGTATCCAAATTAGTTGAAGGTCCAAAAAGCACACGATCATCCAAGGTAATGATACCTCCATTTGGCGTCTCTAAACCACTAATTAATCGCAACAATGTTGTTTTCCCCTTGCCACTATCACCTAATATGGCTGTGACAGAACCTTTGGTGACATTCATTTGAAAATCTTTAAAAAGGACTGTGTTATTAAAGCCAAAATGTAAACGTTCAATATTTAGATACATGTCAGTCCTCCTTATTTACAAGTGTTATCACAGGGTATAAAAATAAAACAGATACTCCAATAATCATCAATGATGGGATAGCTGATTCCACTAATCGCTCATCTGATGCATATTGATAAACTTGAGTAGCCAATGTATGAAAATTAAAAGGTCGCAAATTAAGTGTTAATGGCAGTTCCTTAATGACATCAACAAACACCAATGCTGCTGCTGTAATGATTGCTGGTTTTAATAGTGGCACATCAATAAACACAAAGCCATGCGTATAGGATTTACCGAGTGTTTGGGCAATTTCATTATGCCTTAAACCGATTTTCTTAAAACCCCATTCAAGATTCTGATACCCTAACCCAAGATATCGAATAATCAATCCAAACACTAGCATACTTATACCTGTTAATACTGATATATTAAACCATTCTGATAGCAAAATGAAAGCATAGAGCACTAAGATGGCAATCACACTACCAGGAATTGAGTAGCCTAACATCGTGATTTTTGCCACCAATGTGGGATACCAACCTTTTGCAAGACGAGTAAAATTAGCAATAATCAATGCGATGACTAAAATTGACAATGTCACAACAAATCCTAATGTCATGGTGTTGAGTAGCATTGATCCTGTGTTAGCCCAACGAATATTATCGATACTCAACCACGCCCAATAAACAAGCTGGCCAACAGGTAATACCAATGCTAAAAACAAAAACAAACTAAAATAACCAACCACAAGAACATGACGCCATCCTGTAAGCTGTTTGCGTTTTAATGCACGAGCATTAGCAGGCATGATCTGTTTAATGTTCTTTCGAAACACATGCTCAATAAGCAACACAACTAAGACAATTGTCATTAGTATGCCTGATAATCGTAAAGCTGAATCGAAATCTCTTAAAGAAAACCAGCTCCTGAAAATTGCTGTTGAAAAAGTAGGAATACCCAAGTATAACACCGTTCCATAATCACCAAGAATTTCTAACCCAACCAGCACCATACCACCAATTAAAGCTGGTAAACTCAATGGCAGTGCAATGGTTAGAAATATGGACCAGTTTCGTTTTGAAAGTGTACGTGCTGTTTCAATATAATTAGTTAAATGTTTCTCTAAAAATGCTTTCACCGCAATGTAGACATAAGGAAAAAGTGTTAACGCAAACACATAAACACCTAATGCCATGGCAGGTATTTCAAACCAATGAGGATTAACTTCCATAAATTGACGTAGTAGTTGTTGAATAATGCCTGTATAAGATAGCATTGCCACGACAACATATGCGGCAATATATGGTGGAATCGCTAATGGCAAGTATAGAAAAAATCTGAAGTATTTACGTCCTTTAAAATCAAACATCACAATTAAAAAGGCACTAACAATTCCAAGAACACCGGCTAACATTGAACTTAGAATCATGATGGTCAACGTCTGATTGAACACATTAGGCAGTATAACCTGTCTTAAATGTATCCATGTATCACTTGGTGGTGATAAGAAACGCAAATAAGCTTCTGAAAGCACAAAAAGGATACCTAGTATCCAGATTGTGCTTAATATTTTCGATACGAATGCCGATTGCTTCACATTACTCCCACTCTACCTGATCAAACATGATAACAGCTTGAGCATAAACATCGCCTAATGTTTCATAATCTATTGGTGCAACAGTGAACTCACCCCATGATTGAATCGTTGCGTTTAACGTGATATCATCACGAACTGGAAATTCACCATTTCCATTCATAAACAACGTTTGTTGCTCAACTACCAATAAATAGTCAATAAACATTTGCGCATGCTCTGCATTTGCTGCTTGGTTAAGAATTGCAGCGTATGATAGATTCATATGAGTTTTCTCTGGGAAAATAACTCCTATTCTTGATGCCACTTCACGATCAGCTGGATCACTTGAATTCTCCATAAGAATTAAGTAATACGTGTTCATGATGGCAACCTCTCCTAAACCAGAAACAACAGCTCGTGCTTGATCACGATCGTTTCCAGTAGGAATACGCGCAAAGTTTGCGACAACACCTTCTGCCCAAGTCAATGCTTGCGCTGCACCTTCGGTTTGAATCAAGGATGCTAACAATGCTATGTTATACGATGATGTTGCAGAACGCACTAACAATGCTTGCTCAAACTCACGATTAGTTAAATCAAAGTAGGTTGTAATTGATGGTTTTTCTTTTTCATTATCATAAACCATAATACGTGCTCGCTTTGTCACTGCTACCCACTTATCACCATAAAACTGTGAGTCAAGGACATCTTCAAATGATTCTAAATCTAATGATTGAAACAACGATTCCTCTAAAGCCATGGACAATGTTTCTGCTCCAACAGTGATAAACAAATCTGCTTGTGGATTGTTCTTCTCACGAATCATTCGTTCAAGCAGTTCATCACCACGACCTTCAATGATATTAACTGTAATTCCTGTTTCAAGCTCAAATGCTTCAATCATTGCTTTATCCAAATCATAATGACGAGCTGAATAAATATTTAAAACTTGGTTTTCATCTCCAACTGGTGCACTGGTACACCCAGCTAATATTAAAACCAACACGACAAACAAATATAATTTCCTCATGCTTCTACCCTTTCAATAAGATTAGTATAAGACCTTCCATATCTATCTTATCGAGTTGATAGCATTGATTCAAATTGAAGGCTATTTTAAAGTCTTTTTTAACAAAAAAAATATTTTTTTGTGCTTGAAATCACGATTTTTTATAGCCAAAGGACTTGTTGCCTATTTTATAATCAAAGTAAAAAAGATATAATTAGTTTAGTAAAAGATTATTGGTGTGGCCATCCAACAGGGAGGGTTACCTATGGATAGTCCAATAACATTTAAAAAAATAATAATTGTAGCCATGAGTATTTTTTTGTTGTTTTTGAGTGCATGCACACCTAAGCAAGATTTTGGTGATGGTCTTGTGTTAAAGGACAAGAAAAATGTACTCACAGCTTCCATTGATGCATCAGCAGCAACCTATGATGTTCAAATTAATAATCAAACATCCAAGCTTGTCATCGATGCGAATACTGTCAACCAACAAACAGATATTCAATTATCCACAACAGAAATCAAATCTTCATCATTTGATATTCCCATTGAACCGGTCACACCATTGATATCAGTGGAAGTATCAGAACCTTTAAATAAGGCTATGAAAGTTCAAATTCCTGTCGAGAAAAAAGATAACCAAACAATTACTGCTGTCTCCTATAATATCAACACGCAACTTCTTGAGGTCATGGAAAGCTATTTCACCGAAGATGAACTGTTTGAAGTTCTTATCGATGCTACGATTGATTTTTTCATCACTTCAGTAGCTGAAGATCTTGTGCTTGCTACCATTGACACTGGATTTAGACCTACTGTTGATGGGTTTCAAATCAGTAATATTGATACTTACTGGCAACCACTTGGCATGTGTTCTGGCATGACTCGGGCGAGCATGTATTACTATCTTCATTTAAAAGCTACCCACGGTCCTTTATACAATCGGTTTAGAGAAGTAACTGGTTTAAATGACTTTGAAACGCCTAATTTTGTTAATGATGATGTGAATGTCATAAAACTAAATGCACTTATGCAAGACTCTGATTTTGCATCAAACTATAGAAGTAAATATGAAGCCATCATGAATGATCCAGATGACAAACATTTTTATCGTATGGCTTACCATATGTTAATCTCAAATAAGCCCCAAATCATTCATGTTCAAGACGGACGATTTGACCCAAATCAGCCCTCAAAACCAATTCAATCCCATGCTTTGATTGTTTATCGTATTTCAGCAAATCATGCGTATGTGTATGACCCAAACTTCCCACAGAATGAATCACTGAAAATCGAGCTAAACACAAGTACAGGAAAGCTAATGCCTTATGAAGGCTTATCATCAGTTCAATCTGAGCAAGTAATATTTAATACCATGCTTTACTATCCATTGGTTGATGTGCTCAATATTCCTGTGTCACAAACTATTTGGAACAAGTTTTTAGCAAATGAGCCTCTTGTTAGTACTCCTGCTTATAGTTTTGTTGAAGTAGATGTTGCATTTGATGGGGTAGAACGGTTCTTACCTATTTCAAAACACTACATTACGAGCAAACCAAGTATTGTGGTGCAGCTAAACGCACATTCTGGTAGTTATGTTAAAGTGTACAATCAAGAGCAAACATACATTGCTTTATCCGATGAAAAACAACGTTTCACTTTATACTTGGACAGTAATGACAATTATTTTGGTTTTGAAGTTTTCTTGCCTGCTTTAAATCATGCAAATAAAAAGGTGTTTTCAAGTTTTGATTGGGTTAACATTCAACGAAAGGATTTTGAGCCTTGGTCAGTCACAAGCACCATCAATCGTGTCAACTCTAACTACTACACGCAACAAGAAATTGATTCAATCCTCAATCGCATCATCGAATCAAATATCTTAATGCTTTATAGTGAAGAAAACAAAGAATATAGCATCTATAGTCTTGATAATGGTGAGCGTTTCACCATGAAACGTGATGGTAATCAAGTGTTCTATGAGATTATTCGTCCTACCGATAATGATACGTTAATCACCACGTTTGAAGGCTATGTGACTGATGATGAAAACATTATTTTGGGTACTAATGTTATCTCTTTAGGTTCAAAAGGATGGATGTATGCCATGGACGTCAGAATGACAAAAGACGATTAAGCAAAAGAAAACGGCCGTTGTTATGCTCAAACTTGCTTACTTGAAATTATTGAAACCTCTGCATAATTTGCAGAGGTTTATTAAAATTACTTCGTTTGATTAGTTGCACATTCTACAACACGATATCCTCCATCGTATACCTTGTTCTTTAGATTGTTCAGGATTGCTTCATTCATCATCAGCAGATGCTCATCCTCATCCAACAATAACTGCAACATCTGCTTTGCTAGATCAACCGTCTCACACTCGAGAGTACCATCACCAATCTCAGCAGAATGAATGGCTCCCCACATTTCATGACCCCCAACTCGCTTAATAAATAGTTTAGGTATTGGATAGAACGCGAGTTCACTTGGTTTGGTAATTAAGAGATCACAAGCGCGCATTAACAAGTTTGAAGAATACACTGCTGCGTATATATCTTGATGATAAAACACGTGTAGTCCTTCGATGTCATGATTTAATGCTTGGTTTGCAATCGATTGGCTTTGACCCCAATTATCAAAGTGTAAGGTGGCAGTCTTGCTCAGTTTGGGAATCTTCTTTAAAAGAGTTTCCCATACATGGTAATGGTCTCCAACATTGACAAATAACACGAGTTCCTTTCGATTGATTCTAGGTAATAACTCCTGGATGAGTTGTGCGTAAAATTCACTTTGCGCTCCAGCACCACCGATTGTCATCAACACTCGTTTAGGTTTTTTGGTTTGTAGTCGATTGATGCGTTTTTGTGTATCTTCTGGTAAGTTGAAGACTAGCTCATGATCTACATAATGTCCTGTATAAGCAAGATCATCTACTCCCATTGGATTTAGTGTTTGCTCATTCATCATTTTTTTAAGTGTCTTATATCCAAAGTATGAAGAATATGTTTGCACAGTATGAATACTTCCTTGTGATAAATGCAAAGCCATTGGCCAATTATCAGGTATAACATTAATTACTCTTTTAAACCCTGCCTCAACTGCAGCTTGGGCTGGCCAGACATGAGTCGCTATAAAAGGGATGTCTTTGTCTAAATCTTTGTAGATCGTAGTCATAAGCTCTGCCATTTTTAAGTCAGATGCATTATATGATAATTTTTTAAAACCTTCATAATTTAAAGGTTCCCAGTACAACCGATTAAACAAAGGATACTTTTGTGACCAACGTGATCCCATGGAATACAACTGATTTAAATGCGCTACAATCTTACCCCCAGTGGTTTGATTAAAAGAATGTAAATCAAACCAATAAGGAGTGTACCCCATAGCATGAGCACAAGATGCGATAGCCATAGATATCCGATAATGCCCAAACCCCATCCGGATATTTCCAATGATAACTGGTTTTTCTGCATTAACTTTCCATGGTGTTTTCCCTTGTTCAATAATCCTTACACCAAGTGTTTCATTTAGTATGTTATCTTTGCATTCTTGCAAATAAAACAGTTGATCTCGATCATCGCCAAACTTCTTTTTGAGTTTGTTGCTATTCCTTATTGCCTTCTTTACAAATTTCTTCGGTACTTTATTATTAAAAATCAATTCATATTTTTTCATGCTTCCTCCACGATTACACAATCAAAAGGTTTAACTTGGATATGCCCATCTTTATACATAATTGTCTTACTCGATGTGTTAATGATATATGTTTGAATATCTTGCTTACATTGAACAATAACCTCATACACACCTTTTCTTACACATATTTTTGAAAGAATAATTGGTTCTTCTTTATTCATCATCCAATGAAACATCGTTGTCATATCTTGAGAATACCTTGTTAGATCATCTGAAGTGAACAAAAGATTTCCAAATAATTTATTTACTGTTGCCAAGGTTTTCTTTTGAGTTGTTGTTAACGACACCGATTCATCCCTTAAAATAAAAACATCAGGATCATTAAGAAAAGCTCTTTTATTCAAATGTGATCGACCAATCGTATTGTTAATGGCATGATAGGTAGATATTCGTTCACGATGAAACCATTTCATGTAAAACTTATCATTCCAATCAAGCCCAACATCACAACCTATCCGACAATAATCCACTTTCCCAAATGCCGATGCGAGTGGTACCCCACAACCTAGAATCAACTTATCGCCCACACAAGTTCTTAAGAAATCCATGGCTTCTGCCATCAACTGCCCTCTTGTTTTCGTTTTAGTAGGTACCATACAAGCCGCATAGAGAAAATCCAACTTCACCATATCGTATCCCCAATCGTTAATGACAACATCAAAAACATGTTTGAGGTAATCTAAAACTGCTTCTTGTTCCATATCAAGCACATAAAATCCACCCCAATTACTACCACCCATAAGCAAATTTCCTTGATTATCTTTTTTTAACCAATCCATGTGATTCTTATAAATATGCGATTCTTTAACACAAACAAATGGAGCTAACCAAATTCCAGCCTTAACTCCTGCTTGATGAATTTTTTCAGCAATGGTTTTCATTCCTGATGGAAACTTTTCGTTATCAACTAAAAGCCAATCACCGATTGCTTGTTGGTAGCCATCATCAACTTGAAAAATGTCGATTGATTGAGGCAAGTCAATAAAACTCTTGAGGTTGCTTAACACAACTGATTCAGAAATGTTTTGATAATGGTAATACCAACTTGTCCATCCTATGGATAGATTATCAATCCGTGGTTGAATGTTCATTAAACTGAAATAATCATCGAATACATCTTGTTCAAGACCCTCTAAATAAACAACATCAAACATCGTTGTTGACTGATCAATGAGTAAATCTTGATTGTCTTTTGAAATAATCCATGTTGACAAAGGATGGAAGTACTCAAAAATTGTAAATCCACTTCTTTCATCAATTGACCCCAATAGCTGTAACTGATCTTTGTCTTTAATATAGCAATACGTGAAACCATGAAATTCACTTCTTTTATTTGAAAATGTTCGAATAACTGAGTCTCCATACTTATCAAACTGATATTTAGTAACAATTGGCTTAATCCATGTCTTCAAAGCTGGCATCTTATCAGATACACTCAGTTCTTGACTGTCCGTCCACGATTGATACCCATTAAAGAAAAGTTTGCTATCAGTTTTAACTTGATGTTTAAATGTTAATGATGTACGAACTATCTTAATGACAGTTTTTGGTATTAGTTTAACTAACACTCGTCTCCCACGTGTTGTTTTGCTGATGGTTATCTTGCACGTTGCATTGTCGTTTGTATTGTTTCCATTTAAGAAATGGTGTACACCATTGACTTCAAATTCAATACAAATGTCAAATAATTCCAACATAAAATTATTCCTGCTCTGATTTATTAGTGATATAGTTTAAAACCTTCTTCTCATCATAGAACAACAGCATGATTAGTCCAAAAAGACAAAATATCCCAGCAGCAACAGCCGTTAATCGAATACCAATTTCATTTGAACCATCGCGCTCAATTAGTAATAGTGCACTAATAACCAACATTGAAATCATCTGTCCCATTTTCGACATAAAAGTACGTGTTCCAAAGAACATTGCTTCCCGTCTAACACCAGTCTTACGAGCATCATATTCGGCAATATCTGCAATCACGGCATTTGGTAGTATTCCAAATATTGCCATGGGAATCATTCCTAATCCTACCAAAATGTACCCTTGAGTCATAGATATAAGTGGTAAGGTTCCTAAGAAAGCGCCGAATGTATATGTAGCCACAAATAGCACAAATGCGAAAACGAGTAATGATTTCTTTCCGAATTTACGTGAAACTAAGTTAACAGGTACATAGAAAATGAATGATCCAAGACCTAAAAGGACCAAGAGAGTTCCTGTTGTATCTTCAGGTAATGAAAGTAATATCGTAACATAATAAATAAGCGCACTTTGAAACACCGTAATCGCTACCCAGTAAACAAGATCAGAGAAAACAAATATTGTAAAAAATTTGTTCTTGAATGTTGCCTTAATCGAGTCAAGCATCTTTATATTTGATGGAACTGATTCACAATATCTTTTTTCATCAATAAAAATAACTGGTATGAACAAAAAGATAAGCCCAACTGCTGATAATATTGTAAAAGCAACACGCATTGCCAACACCTTATCAAGTCCACTACTTTCAAGTATCCCCCATAATAATGGTGCTTGAGAAGCAACTGCAAACCCTAAGAACCATGTAACCGATATGTACGTCGATAAGTTTAAACGTTCTTTTGGAGTATGCCCTAGCTCTGTTAATAATGCGAAAAAAGGTGTAACATACATTGTAAGAAATAAGTAAAAGAGTAAAAGATTAACAGTTAAGAATACAACATTAACCCAGCTTTCACTCACTACAGGATTATAAAAAACAGCAACGGTGAAAAAAGCAAAAGGAATCGCTGCTCGTTGCATAAATGAAATACGACGTCCTCGTTTAGACTTACTGCGATCACTCAATGTTGCTATCCATGGATCAGTAATTGCATCAAAGAAGCGACCAAGCATCATGATTAACCCAATAATTGTTAGAAACCCGAAAAACTGAATCTGTGGAATGCTAACAGGAATCCCAGAGATATTTGTTGGGATGTAGTAGAATATCAGGTACGTCGCAACAATACCTGATAATAAAGACCAACCAAATTGTCCCATTGCATAGGCAATTTGTTTAGAAAACGGTAACTTCTCTTTCATTTTTCCTCCATGATAACATCATGTTATTTCAACCGAACATGATCAATGATCATTGACAGCACAAAATCAAGTTGTGCTTCTCCGGTAACTTCCAAATCACTGCTTAATATTTGCCCTCTTATGACAAGTTTAGAAGCTAAACTCATCAATAAATGTGTAATTGAAAGATAAAACACTTCTTTATCAAAATCCAAACGAATCGTTTGATCAAGTTGACCTTTCTTAATTGCATTGAATATCGGTTCTTTCCATGTTAACACACGATATTCATAGTTCTCTAACTCTATAACATCAATTTTTTCATTAGCAATGAAGTTATCAAATTGCTCTAGAAAACGAAACACTCCTGGTCTTTCTTGATAATAGTATTTGAAAACAAAAAGAATATGCTCGAGTTGCCTTAACCCGTTGAAATCATCAAAATCATCTGGTAAATAATGATTAATTAGATGATGTTCGTTTTCCCATAATAATTGAGCTGCTTCGATAACAAGTTGTTTTTTTGTTTCAAAATATCGAAAAACAGTTGCAACTCCGACACGTGATGCAGCAGCAACTTCATTCATGGTCGCTTGTTCAATTCCAATATCAAAAAACACATGTAATGCATTCGATACGATATGCTTTCTGCGATCACTTTTCTGTTGATTTAATTCACTTTGTCTTAACTGGCGAAGGTCCATGTTGTAACCTCTGATAGTATCACTATCATCTTAATATTAATTATATCATTGCTTCTCCTATATGCAACATTTATTTATATCTTTACAATTATTAAACATATTTGCATTTCTTTTCCATAGCTTACTAGCTATCACTCTTTGTGTTAATCAAACATATTTCTTATATGGATTACTGACATAACATGTTATTGTTGATTATAATAGGTTTGATTAATAAAACTCATAAGTCTCGATTTTCTTTTAATTATCCAAGAAACAAATACACAGGAGCCCATATGGAAATGAAATCTTTTAAGCAGTGGTTATCAAGCAAAGACTTTGAAAACAAAGTCGCTAATTTGTATAGCAAAAATCAACTAGACGATCAAAGAAAACGCTACCTTGATGGTTATCAACGTTATGTTCAGTTGTATCCAGATGCTGGTGAATTAGATATTTTTAGTTCCCCTGGAAGAATAGAAGTATGTGGAAATCACACAGATCATCAACTCGGACATGTTCTTGCCATGGCTGTTGATTTGGATACAGTGGCTTTTGTACGAAAAAACAATGACCAGGTTATTCGCTTGATTTCGAAAAATTTTGATATTACTCCCGTTTTTTTAAATAGTTTACATGCTCAAGAAAACGAATATCATACTACCATGGGTATTATTAGAGGTTGTGCATACTATTTTAATCAACTTAATGGAAAAATTGGTGGATTTGATGCCTACATCGATAGCAACATACCTGTAGGTTCTGGATTGTCATCCTCGGCTTCCATTGAGGTTTTGATTGTCAAAATATTAGATCACTATTATGGCACTAACATATTGACACTCCCCGACTATGCAACAATCTCACAACAAGCAGAAAACCATTATTTTAATAAACCTTGTGGTTTAATGGACCAACTTATCATTGCACATGGTGGATTTTGTGCCATAGATTTTTATACTCAAAACAAACCTGTAATAACCAAGTTTAGCAATATCAACATGTTTGATGACATGGACATCTGTCTTGTTCAAAGCGGTGGGTCACACGCTGATTTGTCCGATGATTATGCAAAAATTGTCAATGATTGTAAAATTCTTGCACATCATTTTAATGAATCCAGCCTATCAAGAGTTGACTTTAGCAATTTTATCCATTCACTAAAAGAACTTCATCATCTTTATGATACACAAGTCATCATGCGTGGCTTTCATTTTTTCAAAGAGAATGAACGTGTACTTGCAATCAAAGAAACACTAAAAAACCAAAACTTAAATTCATTTTTACAGTTGATTATCGACTCTGGATTTTCTTCCTTCCATTATCTTCAAAATGTTATTAATAACCACGATACTAAACAAGGTTTAGCATTGGCTTTAATGATGGCTGAAAACCATTTACGTCATCAAGGTGCATGGCGAGTTCATGGTGGCGGATTTGCTGGCACTATTCTAATGTTTACACCTAAAGATCTAACTAATCAAACAAAAATCATTTTTGAAGATGTCTTTGAATCAAGCAGTTTTTTTAAGGTTCAGCAACGTGAAGCAGGTGTGACTCACCTAATCTCGCTCGCAGTTAACAGACCCAACAAAAAATGATAAGCTCTACCCACGGTTTGGCGGGCTCAGATATGGCTTGATTAGTTCGTTTTTAGTTCTAATTGTCTTATACTCATTTAGTCCAAAAACAACTACTGATTAGTAACCACTGTTTTTAACACATTACTCATTAATTGTGTTATTGATAAATATCATGATTTGTTCAACGGTCATTGCTTGTTGTTGTTCTCTTGAGATTGTACTAACACCATCACCTTTTTGGTCACCATAGTTACCGAAGTAAGCATGATTTCCTCCATTAATCGTTATGATTGAAACCTCTGAGCTAATCTTGTCTTGATCTAATACGAAATCATTTGAACCATAAATCTGTACTGTTTCAATTGGTGCTTCATTAATAGGATAAGCAGCTAGCAAAATCAAACCTTTTAGTTTTTCATGATTATTAGCAACATAAGAACTTGCCATGGCTCCACCAAGTGAATGCCCTGCAAGATACCATGACTCAACCTCTGGAAGTAAAGAATAAACCTCATCTGCTGCATTTATATTGAACACAGCTAAGTTGAAAGGCATATCCACCAGCACGCTAATAATACCTTGGTCAGACAATTGCATTAGAAGTGGTAAATAAGCTTTCGCTTCTACTTTTCCACCTGGATAAAAAATAAGTCCAACTTGTTGATCAACAGCTATACCTGAATGAATGATTGTGTATGGTATGCTTTCTTCAATAATATCCGAGTATAAACTAATCCATTGATCAACATCTTCGGTAGCTTTGTAATAATCATTTACGTAAACTAAAAACCCAATGATTACTACACCAAATAACACACCAACACTAATTAATACTCTCTTTAATAACGTTTTTTTCTTTCTCATAGATATTACCTTTGATATGATTTATTCTATCACAGCAACTGTTAACAACTATCTTCTGTGCTCAACAAATTAATCTAGAAAATTCAAAATGTTTACCTAATAAACCCAAAATTACAGTCACAATATCAAATGTAAAAATTGATATGCGTATTGAACAACCGAATGCAAAAGACCTTATGAATCTTTGAATAATTTTCAATTATGAGTCAAAGCTTTTCGTAGTACTCGTTGAAATACTTCAAGAGCAATATGACGTATTGTAATTGCTATTTGAATGGTTTATAATGAAATTAGCAAAAGTTTGTGAATTAAATAACGATAATTAGATCTATAGAGACCCGGTGAACTGATCATATTATTCACCTTTTTTCTGTTTACTTGAAAGGAGTCCCTATGATTCATCATTTATTAAAGAAGTATCCTCCAACCGAAGATAGTGTGATTGAAATTTTACTTGATGTTCAAACATCAAGTGATCAAAACTACATCAGTGAGCAGCAAATCAGTGAAATTGCTGATTATTGCAACATTAGTGAAAGCAAGGTATGTAGTGTAATTTCGTTTTACACATTGCTTTCTGATGTTCCAAAAGGGAAATATGTCATTCAATTATGTCGAGATGTTCCTTGTTATGTAGCAAATAGTCCGATAATTTTAAGAACATTGGAAAAACTTTTAGAAACTCATGTTAATGAAACTACCGAAAACGGTATGTTTACCCTTGAGTTTTCAAGCTGTTTAGGGTGTTGTGATAAAGGGCCAATAATGCGTATAAACAACAACACTTATAAAAGCTGTACCGTTGAAAAAGTGAAAGCTATCATTTCAGAATATAGGGGAGGTCATCATGTGTGAGAGAAAATTAATTACAAAACGTTGCGGTTTGATTAATTCCATGTCAATCCAAGATTATATTGCTCATGATGGCTATAAAATGCTGTCAAAGGCGTTGAGTATGGAACGAACCACGATTATTGAGGAAATCGAAAGAGCATACTTACGAGGTCGTGGAGGAGCTGGCTTCCCTACTGCCATAAAACTATGGGGGCTCGCCAAAGAAGTCAATAGCCCAAAGTATATCATTTGTAATGCAGATGAGGGTGAACCTGGGAATTTTAAAGATCGTTATTTGTTAGAAAATGACCCCCATCAAATCATTGAAGGTATGATTATTGCTGCATATGCAACCAGAGCAAATAAAGGTTATATTTATGTTCGTGGTGAGTACCCTCACATTATTGAGCTTATGAAATGGACCATTGATGTGGCAAGAGAAAATGGTTATCTTGGAACTAAAATACTCGGTTATGATATTGATTTTGATATTGAAGTTCGCTCTGGTGCTGGATCATATGTATGCGGAGAAGAATTCGCTTTAATTGAATCCATTGAAGGAAAACCAGGAAGAACGCGAGTTAAACCACCATTCCCAACGAAAAACGGTTTATTTGGAAAGCCAACACTAATCAATAATGTCGAAACATTTGCTAATTTTTTGCCGATAATTGACATGGGTGGTAAAGCATTCTCTAAAATTGGAACACCTTCATCAACGGGTACAAAGCTTATAAGCTTATCAGGTAATGTAAAAAAGAAAGGTGTTTATGAGGTAGAATTTGGTACAAGTATTATCGATGTCATTGAGCAGTGCGGTGAAGGTACAGAACAAGATCGAAAGATTAAGATGGTCCAACTTAGCGGTGCATGTGGACCTATCATTCCCGAGTACATGTTAGATATGATGATTGACTTCGAACGATTTGAAGAATTTGAATCTAAAACAGGCTCAGGAGCTATCATAGTCATTGATGACCGCTTTGATTTGTTTGATATATTAGGAAGAATTGTTGAATTTTTTGCACATGAATCATGTGGCAAATGCACACCATGTCGTGAAGGACATTTGCAACTTGCGTTAATGATTAAGAAGTTTGCTCAAAAAGAAGCTCAGCTCAAAGACTTAGTCTCAATTGAATCATTATCAAGAGTCATGCATCAAACATCGTTGTGTGGTCTAGGTCAAACTTCACCAACAGCAATTATCTCAACTCTCAGATATTTTAGAGAGGATTATATTGACTGTATTGAACATACGGTTATTAGACAGGAGGTACAAGCATGATCAACTTAAGAATTAATGATGTTGATATTCAAGTCAAAGAAAAAACAACAATTTTACAAGCTGCAAAAGCAAACAACATAAAAATACCAACATTATGCTACTATCCTGATTTAAATATTCAATCTGACTGTCGCATTTGTGTCGTGGAAATTGTAGGAAGAAAAGGATTAGTAACTTCATGCTCAACTATGATTGAAGAAAACATGGTTATAAGAACCAATTCGCCAAGAGTACTCAACGCACGCAAAACAATCACTGAACTCATTTTATCAAACCATGATGCTAACTGCACAGCATGTGTTAAAAATTTAAACTGCGAACTTCAAACACTAGCCAATAAACTTGGTATTGATGAAAACCGTTTTGAACATGTATTAGAAACACAACCTATCGATGACAACAATCCCTCGATTATTAGAAATCCGAATCGATGCATCAAGTGTGGAAGATGTATTGATGTGTGTAAAAACACACAAGGTATTAACATACTGGAAACGATGAATCGTTCCCATGATATTCAGATTACACCAGCTTATGGTAAGTTTCTATCAGATGAAACATGCACATTTTGTGGTCAGTGCGCCAGTGTGTGCCCTGTCGCTGCCATAACAGAAAAAGATGAAACTGACATGGTTTGGAATGCACTTCATGATGATGATAAACATGTCATTGTTCAGATTGCACCAGCTGTTCGCGTATCATTAGGAGAAGAACTAGGATACCCTCCTGGAGAAATCGTAACTGGTAAGATGGTAGCAACGTTACGAATGCTAGGTTTTGATCAGGTGTTTGATACTGATTTTACTGCTGATTTAACAATTATTGAAGAAGGAAATGAGTTGATAGATCGTATCAAAAATAATGGTGTTCTACCAATGATGACTTCATGCTGTCCAGGTTGGATTAGTTTTGCAGAGCAATACTACCCTGAGATTTTACCGCACCTGTCAACATGTAAATCCCCTCAGCAAATGTTTGGGGCATTGGCAAAAACGTTTTATGCTAATAAAATGAACATTTCAAGTGACAATCTTGTTGTAGTATCCGTGATGCCATGTACAGCAAAGAAGTATGAAGCCAAACGACCTGAAATGACATCAGACGGTATTCATCCTGATGTTGATTATGTACTCACTACACGTGAACTCGGTAAGATGATTAAGCAAATGGGTATTCACTTTGACGAGATTAATCCTCAACATTTTGATGATCCTTTTGGCATGACAACAGGTGCTGCTGTCATCTTTGGAGCAACTGGAGGAGTCATGGAAGCAGCATTACGTACTGTATCAGAAGTTGTAAATGAGAAACCATTGGAATCGCTTGACTTTACTGAGGTCAGAGGATTAGACGGTATTAAAGAAGCTGAAATTGTTCTAAATGGAAACCCCGTAAAAGTAGCAGTTGCACATACGTTGGCGAATGCTAAAAAGCTTGCTGAGCAAACCAAAAATGGTGAATCACCTTATGTTTTTATTGAAGTTATGACATGTCCTGGTGGGTGCATTGGGGGTGGTGGTCAACCATACAACACCATAACAAAAACACGGGAGCAACGTATTGAGGCTACTTATCGTGCAGATCAATCACATTCAATCAGAAAATCACATGAAAACCCAGCCATACTCGCCATCTATGATGAGTTCTTAAAAGAACCTTTAGGTGAAGTTTCACATCGATTACTTCATACTCATTATCATCCAAGACAAAATAAGCATAATCTAAGTAAAAAATTCCATAAACCGTTTCATTCCGATCATGATTTAGGTGTAGGAAAGACAACGCAGTAACTAAACTAACTCTTGTGATAGTAATCTTTTAGCGTTAATTTTTATGATTTTGGATAATTAATCGGCACCATATGTGTGCCTTTTTAATTAGTTGTTGATTGAGAATTATCCTTATTCAATCCATTAATCATAAGATGATAAATCTCTTGATATATTCACGATATGGGTAGTGTAAATAAAGCCAATTAATCTTTGAACTCATGAGTCCTGGTGCGATAATTTTCTTGTAAATACTACCACATTGAAAGGTAGTATCACAGAAAAATTCATCATGTTTATCTGCCTTAGCTTCTTTTTATTATCTGCATGTCAGCCTATCGTAAGTCATGCAAAGCTTAGAATTTTAAACACCAGTTAACTGACAAAGATTTGCAAATCACACAGTTAGTGCTAGAGTAAGACACTTCTGTACCAACTGAAAGCGATATTCAAGCGATTATCCAAATGTTTAAAGGTGAGCTGAACTCGAACTTCTGGTACTAGCTAAAGTTGAAGGTCCAGATTCACATCCTTACTTAATCATCACTCAAAATTTAGATGTTGACCACAACACACCATTAATGTTCAATGTTTATGTTATTTTCGTGATTGAAGATTTAGCAAATCATACACGATTTGAGGTTACTAAAAGAGTTAGAAAATGATATCATTCAAAATACTGATTATCATATGAGAAATAATTAGTCTTTTACATACACTTCTAACTGACCCATCATACCTGCCTCTTCATGCTCAAGAATATGGCAGTGATACATATAAACACCTTCATACTTAAATTCAACAATAATTCGTACTGTTTCTCCAGCACTAATAAAAACGGTATCTTTCCATCCCATCTCATATGCTTCAGGAGGTTTATTGTTTCTGCTCAATATTTGAAATTGAGTTCCGTGAATATGGAACGGATGACCAGAACTACGCATCATCATGAAACGTCTTGATGTTATTTCCCATATTTCAATGTCACCTAAAGCAACATTATCATCTATTCGATTGATGTTAAACTGGCGACCATTTAGTGTCACCATGTGTCCCATCCCATCAAGTTCAATTGTTTTGATGCCAGAAGCTAATGATTCATCCATTCGGTCAATAACTGCTAATTTATCTGGAATGGCAGTTAAATCTTCACTTTCTTCTTGTATTTTGAAAGTCAACACTACATTATTATTGTGTTTTAACTCAACTGTGTCACCCTCCTGATAAACTGAAAAATCAACAACAATCTCAGCTCTTTCACCAGGTGAAAGAAATAATTTTTGTGTCTGATGAGGTCTCTCTAATAATCCCCCATCTGAAGCTATTTGATAAAACTGATTACTATCTGAAAGAGATAAATTAAAATTTCTTGCATTTGCTCCATTGAGTATTCTAAATCGCATGTTAACTTGTTTTACTTCTAAGTATGGTGTGATTGCCCCATTGACGATAATGTAATCACCAAGAGCACCATCCATCATATTATCAAAATACACAAACTCACCATTTCGATCAAAACTTCTATCTTGAATAATCAATGGGATATCATTAACTCCATAGTCACTCGGCAGATTAAGTGAAGCTGAGTTTTCGTCTTCAATAATGATGAGTCCAGCTAAGCCTTCATACACTTGTGTTGCTGTAGTTCCAATGACATGAGGATGAAACCACAGTGTTGAAGCAGGTTGATCAATTGTAAAACTAGGATTCCACCAAGAACCCGGTGATATGACTTGATGTGGTCCACCATCTTTTGTTCCTGGGACTTCTAACCCATGCCAATGAACAGATGTTGCTTTATCCAAGTTATTTTTAACATGCATGTTCACATCTTGTCCTCTTTTAACTTTTATTACTGGTCCAAGATAGTCCCCATTGTAACCCTTGGTTGTCGTGGTCAAACCACTAAAGAAGGTTGAAGTTCCTTGTTGGACTGTTAAATAGAAGTCTGATACATCTGGATTTGGATTTTCATCATGTAAAAGAACGGGTATAGGTAGCGGCAAAATCGTATCTGGATCAATGTTTCTATTGATTGTGCTTAAAGAACGATTACTAAGTTCTATAATTGCGCTAATTATAACCACTACAAAAACCAAAGCAACAATTACCAATCCTATCACTAATTTGCGATTCATTGTATCAACCACCTTTCTACAATTGATATGCTCATAAATCAAGCACATCTGAGATAACGACTTTCTTAAATCAAAACTACTTAGTAATCAGTCTATCTTTAAAAATTTAGCATTAATTGCAACAATTACAGTACTCAAAGACATAAATGCTGCACCTAATGCAGGACTAATAACAATGCCTTGGTAATAGAGCACTCCAGCAGCTAATGGAAGCGCTAAAATGTTGTAGCTTGTAGCCCAAGCTAAGTTTTGAATCATTTTTCTGTAGGTTGCTTTTGAAAGTTTGATTACATTCACAACATCTTGAGGGTTACTTTTTACTAAGATAACATCAGCAGTTTCAATTGCCACATCTGTCCCAGCTCCAATAGCGATTCCTAAATCTGCTTTAGCTAATGCAGGGGCATCATTGACACCATCACCAGTCATTGCAACTTTGTTCCCTTTTGCAATAAGTTGATCTATCTTTTCTGATTTTTCATGTGGTAAAACCTCGGCAACAATATAATCTAAACCTAATTTTTCACCAACATAGTTTGCCACATTCTGATTATCACCTGTCAACATCAATGATTTAACATTCATGGATTTAAGTTCTTGGATGGCTTGTTTTGCCTGTTCTCGAATAATATCAGCTAAGGCTATATAGCCAATAAGCTGTTGTTCTACTAATACAAACACTACAGTTTTTCCCTCTTGAGCCAGCTTGTGATAGTCTTTTTGATCATAACTTATGTTGTTTTTCTCTAAGTAGCCTGGACTAACAACCATGACATGTTTGTTATCAACCAACGCTTTTAATCCTTCACCTGGCAGATTTTGATAATCGTCAACTTCTTTTAATGGTAAATTTCTCTTTTTGCCTTCTTTTACAATCCCCTTTGCAATCGGGTGTTCAGAGTTTGCTTCAATTGAGTACGCAAGTGTCAACATGGAATCTTCATCACCTTTAACAGTTCTCAATTCTGTAATTCCAAACTCTCCTTCGGTTAATGTACCTGTTTTATCAAATACAACGAGATTAAGTTTTCTTGCACTTTCAAATGCTTTTCTATTTCGTATCAACAACCCATTCTTTGCACCTATGCTTGTTGAAACAGCTGTGACTAGTGGTGTTGCTAATCCAAGAGCATGGGGACAAGCTATAATAATCACAGTTACAGCTCGCTCAACAGCAAAGTCCATTTCTTGATTAAGCAGCAACCAAACAACAAAAGTGATTGTTCCTGCAGAAACCGCTAAATAGAATAACCATTTTGCAGCCACATCAGCAAGCCTTTGTGTATGTGATTTGGATTGTTGCGCTTCTTTTACTAGTTTCACTACTTGCGATAGAAACGTTTCATCACCAACTTTGGTCACTTTAAACTTTAAGATACCTTCGCCATTAATTGAACCACCGATTACTTCATCACCATTAGATTTCGCCACTGGTTGTGATTCACCTGTAACCATAGACTCATTAACTTCAGATTCTCCTTGATAAACATGGCCATCAATTGGAATCTTCTCCCCAGGTTTAACTAAAATAGTATCCCCTGTTTTTAAATCACTCACAGACACTTCTTTTGTTTCACCATTTTCTAAAATCAGATGAGCTTCTTCTGGCATTAGTTTGAGTAGTTCATTTAGAGCTTGCGATGCTCCCATGACAGACCTCATTTCAATCCAATGACCCAACAACATGACGACAATCAATGTTGCAAGCTCCCAGAAAAAATCTTGCCCAATATTAAGAAAAACAGCAAATGAACTATAGATGTATGCTACTGATATAGCAAAAGCTATCAACGTCATCATTGCTGGTTCTTTTTTCTTCAACTCTTGTACACTTCCCTTTAAGAATGGCTTGCCTCCATAAACAAAAAGCATCGTAGAAAGGATAAACAACAACACAAAATCAAAAGGGAAACGCCAATCAACATTTAAAAACATTTGAATCATTGGCGACAAAATCAAAATAGGTATCATTAGAATCAGAGAAACAAAAAACCGTTTCTTGAAATCCTGTACCATCATTGTATGATGATCATGGTGCCCATCTTGATTATGCTTATGATCATTACCATTCATATCTTTCATGAATTATCACCTCTTTAAATCGTTTGTAAGATTTTTATTTAACGTTTCTTTACTATAAGACTACTATTGATTATCAGTATGGTCTGATTGTCGCTTCATACCCTAACTCTCGGATTGCATCAATCATTTCTTCAGGTTGAATGTGTTGTTCATCATAAGAAATATTAGCAACTTTCAAATGGAAATCGAAATCAAAATGTTTGACACCTAAAGCTTTTAGGGTCGACTCAATTCTATTAATACAACCAATGCAATGAAAATTCTTGATTCTTATATTGGTTTCCATGTGTGTCTTCCTCCTTGTATACCCATAGGGGGTATATCAACATTGTAGCACTTAGTATATGTTTTGCAAGCTAAGCGATTCATTGACCAAAAAAAAACACATAATTTTAGTAAATCATGTGTAATTGCTTGTAAATAATCAAAATGAGTTCATCAAACTATCTAAATATGCTTGCAACTCATTTAGTTTCCCTGTTTCTAAAGCTGCTACACCTTTTAAAGGATACACTTCACCAATCTGCTCATACTTGTTGTTACCTAAGGTATGGTAAGGAAGAAGTTCAACTTTTTCAACGAGTGGTATATCCTTGATGACCTCATAAAGTTTCCAAACATGGTCCTTCGTATCATTATAACTTGGAACGATAACATGACGAATCCATAGTGATTTTTCTTTAAGAACAACTCTATTTAGAAACTCTTTTGCTGTAGATTCCTTAGTCTGTGTCATTTTATAATAATCTTCTTGATCAACACCTTTAATATCTAGTAGCACCAAATCAGTGTACTCAAGTACTTCATCGAAATACTGCGAGTTACCAACACCTGCCGTGTCTAATACCGTATGAATTCCTTCATCTTGACATGCTTTAAGCATCCCAATGAGAAACTCTGACTGAAACAGTGGTTCGCCTCCACAAAAGGATACCCCACCACCATTTTTAAAGTAAGGTTTCATCCTCTTAATCTTACTCATGAGTTCTTCTACGGTGTAAGCTTGTGATTGATCTTGTTTCCACATGTCAGGGTTGTGGCAATAGAGGCAACGGAGTGTACAACCTCCAAAAAAGATTACA
>OBJA01000454.1_pt1 | contig 36102 bp, 30 predicted proteins | sample 1519751 | NCBI WGS metagenome assembly OBJA01 (sample SAMEA3881238, study PRJEB22517) | soil metagenome | biome: lake sediment; feature: soda lake sediment; material: sediment, water from around vicinity | place: India | collected 2013-12-23 | depth 3 m
GAGAATGCCTTTATAAAGGCATTCTCGCCACGTTGGGATTCTCAAGGGGCTCGCCCCTTGAGCGGAGCTTTGTACCCCTGCGGGGCACAAGTAGGCAGAGCCTCCAATAAAAGGGTTTATCGACAGCCTGAGGCTTTTTTCAACAGCCCGTCAGTTATTCATTCAAAAACGCGCGCAGCATTTCCAAATGCCTGCAGACACTCTGCTTTGCAGGCCCGCCGAAAACATGGCGGCGGTCAATGCAGCCCTCCAGCGAAATCACATCAAAAACATCCGGATCAAACAGCGGCGAGAAGGTTTTGAGCTCATTGATCGAGAGATCGTCGAGTGCTTTGCCATTTTGCTCGCAGAAAAGCACCAGCTTGCCGATCACTGCATGTGCATCACGAAACGCCAGCCCTTTGCCGACCAGATAATCGGCCGCGTCGGTGGCGTTGGTAAAGCCAAGCCCCGCGCCTGCGCGCATTTTCTCCGTGCGCCACTTAGCGCTATGCAGCATGCCCGCCATCACAGGCAAGCAGGCCATCAGCGTATCATAGGCGTCAAAAAGCGCCTCCTTGTCCTCCTGCATGTCTTTGTTGTACGCGAGGGGCAGGCCCTTCATCGTCGTCAGCAGCGCGATCAGATCGCCGTACACGCGCCCGGTTTTGCCGCGTATCAGCTCGGCCATGTCGGGGTTTTTCTTCTGCGGCATGATGCTCGAGCCGGTGCAGTATTGGTCGCTCAGCGCAATAAAACCAAATTCGTTTGTCGCCCACAACACAATCTCTTCGGCTAGCCGTGACAGATGCATCGCGCACACCGCGCACGCATAGATGTAGTCGAGCACACAGTCGCGGTCGGAAACAGCGTCCATGCTGTTGGGTGTTAAGGCGCTGAAACCCAACGCATCTTTGACCATATCGCGGTCGAGCGGATAGGTGGTCGCGCAAAGTGCGCCTGAACCGAGCGGCATCATATCAGCCGCGCTTTTGGCATGCGAGAAGCGGATGCAGTCGCGCCAGAGCATCTGCGCGTAAGCTGCCAAATGATGCGCCAGTGTCGTGGGCTGTGCTTTTTGCAGATGTGTATAGGCCGGCATCACGGTATCGGTGTGCTGCTCCGCAATTGTGCAGAGCACATCCATCAATGCCTTGATGTGCGCTGTGGTTTCGTCACACGCCTGCATCAAAAACAGGCGCACGTCCAGCGCCACCTGATCGTTGCGGCTGCGTCCGGTGTGCAGGCGCTTGCCCGCCTCGCCGATGCGCTGCGTCAAAAGGCGCTCAATGTTCATGTGTATGTCTTCGTCGTCGAGGCAAAATTCGATATTGCCCGCTTCGATATCGGCCAGTATCGCCAAAAGCCCTTGGACGATCGCGTCGCTGTCGGCAGGGGAGATGATGCCCGCCTTTCCCAGCATCTTTGCGTGTGCGATGCTGCCCAGAATATCAACGCGATAAAGGCGGCTGTCAAACGTAATGGATGAGTGAAATCCCGATGCCAGCGCATCGGTTTCGCCTTCAAAACGGCCGCCCCACATCTTTTGCTTGCTCAAATCTGATTCCTTTCGGCATCCAGCAATGCCTTGACCTTGATCGGCAGGCCGAACAGATTGATAAATCCTTCGGCATCCTTCTGGTTATACACCTCGTCTTTTCCGAAGGTGGCAAACGCCTCGCTGTAGAGCGAATACGCAGAACGCACGCCCGCGGCCACACAGCGCCCTTTGCAGAGCTTGATGCGCACCTCGCCCGTCACGCTTACCTGCGTCTGATCGACAAAAGCACTGAGCGCCTCGCGCAGCGGCGTGTACCACTGGCCGTAATACACAAGCTCGGCAAATTTCAGGCCGACGCCCAGCTTATAGTGAAGCGTGTCACGATCCAGCGTGATGCTCTCCAGCGCCCTGTGTGCCTCGTAAAGTATCGTGCCGCCCGGTGTTTCGTAAACACCGCGTGATTTCATGCCTACCAGCCTGTTTTCCACGAGATCGTCGATACCCACGCCGTTTGCTGCACCGATGGCGTTGAGCTTTTCGATAATAGACACAGGCGGCAGCTTTTCGTTATCCACGGATACCGGTATGCCTTGTTCAAAGCCGACTGTCACGTATGTCGGTTTATCGGGCGCGGCTTCGGGCGGCGTGCAGATCATATACAAATCATCCTGCGGTTCGTTCCATGGGTCCTCCAAATCAGAGCCTTCATGGCTCAGATGCCACAGGTTGCGGTCCATGCTGTACGGCCGTTTTTTGGATACGGGTACCGGCAGGCCGCGTTTTTCCAGAAACGCAATGGCATCCTCGCGTGATTTGATTTCCCATCCGCGCCAAGGGGCGATAATCGCCATTTTTGGGGCCAGCGCCTTTATGGTCAGCTCAAAGCGCACCTGATCGTTGCCCTTGCCCGTCGCACCGTGACAGATGGCATCGCAGCCCTCAAGCTGTGCGATATCCACCAGCCGCTTGGCGATCAAAGGCCGCGCCATCGATGTGCCGAGCAGATAGCGGCTCTCGTATATTGCACCCGCTTTGAGAGTGGGGTATATAAAATCCGTCACGAACTCCTCGCGCAGATCCTCAATATATAGCTTGCTTGCGCCGCTTTGGATGGCGCGCTCGTTGAGCGGCGAAAGCTCCTCGCCCTGGCCGACATCTGCCGCCATCGCGATCACCTCGCAGCCGTAATTCTCCTTAAGCCATGGAATAATCACCGATGTGTCAAGGCCGCCCGAGTAGGCAAGCAGCACCTTTTTGTATTGCATGAATTTATACCTCCGGATTATTTATTATAATTATACAGCCAACTGAATATTTATGCAACACTTTGCCGCATTTTTTTATCTCGCGAACACGATGGAGGCCTCTCCGACATATACCCCAAACGGCCTCGCGGCCCCTAGGGCGCTTAATGAACACTGCTTTCTAACATTCATAAACGAACGGAAAGGGCGAAAGCTCAGTGAATGTGAGAGATATGATCGATATATAAATCGAAAGGTTCCAATAAAAACGCCGCAACACATTAATTTTTCAGGGCGCTTATGAGTTGTATTCTTAAGGATATCGCGAAACGTTCCTGTGCTGCGGCGCATGCTCAAAGTTTTATACACTTCACCGGGGATCGTTTCCCGTAAAGAAGAGTTTAAAGCCCAGATTGTATTCCGCCTGCAATATGACCACCCCGTTGTCAAAACACGCCGTATAGACGGTTATAAACCCGTCCTCCAAATCCTGCTCGACCACCTGAAGCGTGTTTTCATTGATCCAGCTACCCTTAAGCGCCTTATGGCCTCCCGTATATGTCCCGAACACGTTTGATTCCTTACTTACCCGGTAAATACCGTCGAGTCCCACTTTTTTTATTATTCCGTCCGAATCAACAGTAAATTCGCTGCCTCCGTTAAATGTAACCGTCAAGACCGTAGAACCGCCCTCGTTTGACAGTTCGATAGGTTTTCCGGATATTTCCGCGGCAATCGGGGGAAGACAGCTTACCGGCTCGGCCTTAGGCTCCCCAGCGGCCTCCGCCGCCTGGCGCAGCGCGGCCTCCGCCGCCTGATTCGGCCCGAGAACGGAATCGGATTTAACTGCCGGTATTATATACTGCTCCATCAGCTCGCCCGGATAAAACATATCCTGATAGTCGAATATCCCGCCGGTGAATACGACGACAAGGTCCTTCTCTGGAACTACGAATATGTAGTTTCCGCCATGCGCAAGCGCCGAGTAACCGCCGAAGCGGTTCATCCACCACATATAGCCGTATCCGGGGAATAACGGGACCCAGCCGCCCTCCGTCTGCTGCTTCGTCGACTCCTCGACCCAGCCTTGCGGTATTATCTGCTGCCCGTTCCACAAGCCGTTTCGCAGATACAGGTAGCCGAACTTAGCCATGTCGTCAGGCGACATATATATGCCCGAATATCCGGCGCTTACGCCCTCCGGTCCAGCGCTCCAGAATATATCATCCATCCCGAGCGGAGCAAGCTTCTCTTCGGCGTACTCCGCCGCAGTCTTGCCCGTCGTTTTTTGGATTACAGCGGATATCACGTTCGCAGCGCCGTTGCAGTAGTTAAACGACTGGCCCGGCTCCTCCCTCATTGGCAGATCGAGCGTGAATTTCGTCCAGTCGGGGCTCTGCAGCATCTCGCCCGTTGAGACGTTACCGTCGAACTGCCAATCGAGGCCGGTCCTCATAGTCAGCAGGTCGCGTATCGTCATATCCTTCTTGCGCGCGTCCACGTTGGCGATATCAGCGCCCGGGAAGTAATCCAAAACTTTATCGTCAACGCTGCCGATGTGCCCCTCCTCTATTGCTATCCCCACAAGCGCGGAAAGTATACTCTTCGTATCAGAGTTCAAAGCGTGCCTGTAACCCTTTTGATACGGGTAGAAATACGTCTCATTCACGAGAAACCCGTTACGGATCACAGTAACGCTGTTTACGCTTTTGCCGCTTATCTGTATCGAATTTATCATATCGGCCAGCATCTGCGAATCCATACCCTGCTCTTCGGGCGAAGACGTCCGCCATTCGTCCGGCCAATAACCCTCGCTTTTCTGCCTGCTTGCCGGGGCAGCGCAGCCTGAGGCCGCGGCAAGCAGAAGAATCATTATAAAAACAAGCATTCGTCTTTTCATGGTATCCTCACTATATAATTAAACTTTTTGGTATTGAATTATAGCATTATATATAATTATATGTAAATAATTAATTTTTTTCTGTCATGCGCACCTCACATGCAACATAGACCTTTATGTACTTCGTGTGCCACCTCATCTGCGCAGAACCAGGGAAATAATTAAATATTTAATTCGATGAACAATGCGGGAACAATGCGTCAATTTTGTTTGCATTGAATTTGCACATATGTTACTATATAAGGCAGCGTTTTTGCAATACAACAGACAAAAAAGCAGGGCAATATTTCTGAGGAGGACAGTTGAATTGGCAAAGGTCGAGGCGCTTGGCGCAAACAAAGTGAAGCTAACGGTAGAGGTATCAGCGGATGAGTTCGCGGCGGCGCTGCAGCAGGCATATTTGAAGAACAGAGGCAATTTTTCCATACAGGGCTTTCGCAAGGGCAAGGCGCCAAAGCCTGTGATAGAGAGCCATTACGGCGAAGGTATTTTTTACGAGGATGCGCTCGATATCGTTTTTCCCGACAGCTATGCAAAGGCTGTGGAAGAAAGCAAAATAGAGCCGGTATCTCGGCCCACGCTGGATGTGACCGACATCGGCAAAAAGCAGGGTGTGGTGTATACGGCTGAAGTTTTTGTTAAACCCGAGGTTGAGCTTGGCGAATACAAGGGTATCAAGGCCGAGCAGGTTACCGCCAGTGTGACCGATCAGCAGGTTGAGGATGAAATCGCCCGCGCCGCTGAGCGCAACGCAAGGTGGGTTGAAGCCGACAGAGCCGCTGCCGACAAAGACAAGGTCATCATCGATTATTCGGGCAGCGTGGACGGCGAGAAATTTGAAGGCGGCACGGCTGAAAACCAGGCGATTGAGCTTGGGTCAGGCACTTTTATACCCGGATTTGAGGAGCAGATCGTGGGTATGAAAAGGGAGACGAGAAGGACATCACCGTCAAGTTCCCTGACGATTACCGTGCGGAGCAGTTGGCGGGCAAGGATGCCGTGTTCCATGTGCTGCTGCATGATGTCAAACAAAAAGAGCTGCCTGAGCTTGACGATGAATTTGCGCAGGATGTCTCCGAGTTTGATACGATGGATGAATACCGGGCAAGCGTGCGTGAAAGAATGGAAAAACAAGCGCAGGAACAGGCCAAAACGCAGACAGAAAACAATGTGCTCACCGCGGTTGTTAAAAACACCAAGATCGATGTGCCCGAATGCATGATCGAAAACCAGATAGACCGGCAGATACAACAGCTTGAATACAGCATGATGTATCAGGGTATCAGCTTAAAGGACTATCTTTCGATGACGGGTACAAAAATGGAGGATGTGCGCGCGCAATACAGCGAAGGCGCGCAGATGGCGGTGCGCACACAGCTTTGCGTTGAAGCTGTGATGAAGGCCGAGAACATTGAAGCGACTGATGAGCAGCTTGACGAAGCGCTCACCAAACGGGCTGAACGCGCCAAAAAGGAGCTTGACGAATACCGCAAGGGCTTAAGCGAGGATGAGCTTGCGTATATCAAAGAAAATCTGGCGTATGATAATACGGTGCAATTTCTCGTTGACAATGCGCAGCTTGTTAAGAAAAAAGCCAAAAAGGACAAAGTGCAGAAGGAAAACACTTCTGGCGAATAGAATAGTATAGTTATATAATCGGAGGGATTGTTATGACACTGGTACCGTATGTGATCGAGCAAACAAGCAAGGGCGAGAGAAGCTATGATATTTACTCACGGCTGCTCAAAGACAGAATTGTGTTCATCAGCGGTGAAATAGAGGATGGCATGGCCAATTTAGCTGTGGCACAGATGATATTTTTAGAAGCGGAAGACCCGGATAAGGATATATTCCTTTATATCAACAGCCCGGGCGGCTCCGTGACGGCGGGCATGGCGATATACGACACGATGCAGTATATCAAATGCGATGTGTGTACCATCTGCATCGGACTGGCCGCATCGATGGGCGCGTTTTTGCTGACTGCCGGCACAAAGGGCAAACGCAAAGCGCTGCCCAACAGCGAGGTGTTGATCCATCAGCCCTCAGGCGGTGCGCGCGGCCAAGCGACGGATATTGCGATACATGCCGAGCATATTATCAAAACCAAGAAAAAAATAAACGAAATACTGGCCGAAAGGACAGGACAACCGATAAAGAAGATAGAGGACGATACGGAAAGAGACAACTTTTTGAGTGCCAAGGAAGCGCTGGAGTACGGGCTGATCGACGAGATTATCCCGCCCAAGCACCGTTAACAAAAAGAGGTGAATGAATGCCAAGTTATAACGACGATCAAAAACAGCTCAAATGCTCGTTCTGCGGTAAGGCGCAGGAACAGGTCAGAAGGCTTGTCGCTGGGCCGGGCGTCTATATCTGCAACGAATGCATAGAGCTTTGCAAAGAGATCATTGAAGAGGATTATCAAGAGGCGTCGACCTTTGAGATGGGGGATATCCCCAAACCGGCAGAAATCGTCGCGGCTCTTGATGACTATGTGATAGGACAAAACGATGCGAAGCGTAATCTCGCGGTGGCTGTATACAACCATTACAAGCGCATCAATTCGGATATCAAAAAAGACGATGTTGAGCTGCAGAAAAGCAACATTGTGATGCTGGGGCCCACCGGCTGCGGCAAAACGCTGCTCGCTCAGACGCTGGCACGTGTTTTGAATGTGCCGTTCGCGATGGCTGATGCGACGTCGTTAACCGAGGCGGGCTATGTGGGTGAGGATGTCGAGAACATTCTTTTGAAGCTGATACAGGCGGCCGACTATGATATCGAACGCGCCCAGCGCGGCATCATCTATATCGATGAGATTGACAAAATCGCCCGCAAGAGTGACAATCCGTCGATCACGCGTGATGTTTCGGGTGAGGGCGTTCAGCAGGCGCTGCTGAAGATCATCGAAGGCACAGTCGCCAGTGTACCGCCACAGGGCGGACGCAAACACCCGCATCAGGAGTTTTTGCAAATCGACACCACCAATGTGCTGTTCATATGCGGCGGCGCGTTCGGCGGTCTTGAGAAGATCATCGAACAGCGCATCGGGCGCAAAACGATGGGCTTTGGTGCTAAGGTGGTATCGAGCGAAAAGAAGGATCTGATGGAGATCTATAAGCAGATACTGCCGGAAGATCTTTTGAAATTCGGCCTGATTCCCGAGTTTGTGGGGCGTGTGCCGATCATCGTGACGCTGCACCAGTTGGAAGAAGATGCGCTGATCAGCATACTCACGCAGCCCAAGAACGCGCTGATCAAGCAGTTCTCAAAGCTGCTTGAGATGGACGGCGTGGCGCTGGAGTTTGAGGATGAGGCGTTAAGCGAAATTGCCAAGCTGGCTATTGCGCGTAAAACGGGTGCGCGTGGTTTGCGGGCGATTCTCGAAGCCATCATGCTCGATGTGATGTTTGAGATTCCCTCGCGTGCGGATGTCAAAAAATGCGTCATCACGCGTGACACCGTCAAAAGCGCCAAGGTGCCCATGCTGATTTTGGGTGAGAAGGAAAACAAACAAAAAGCGCTGCCCAAGGCCAAAAAGGAAGGGCTCGCATAAAACAACAGACATAAAGGCATCTTTGGCAAGGTGCCTTTTTTGATGCCGTCAAAGAACGCACAGAGCACGGCTTATCATCAACTCACCTCTATACCAGCTATATTGAACGTGCCGGGTAAAGTGTACGAATCGTAGGGGCGACCTATGGTCGCCCGCTCAAAGCCCAGTATAAAAAAGCGGCCAAGTCAGGTATCAAGATTTATCACACTGGGGAAGCACAATCGTAGGGGCGACCTATGGTCGCCCGCTCAAAGCCCAGTATAAAAAAGCGGCCAAGTCAGGTATCAAGATTTATCACACTGGGGAAGCACAATCGTAGGGGCGACCTATGGTCGCCCGCTCAAAGCCCAGTATAAAAAAGCGGCCAAGTCAGGTATCAAGATTAATCACACTGGGGAAGCACGAATCGTAGGGGCGACCTATGGTAACCCGCGTAAGGCGATAAAAAAAGCGGCTCAAGGCCGCCTGAATACCTGTTGACAAGGTAGTACGCATTGGGGAATACGCACGAATCGTAGGGGCGACCTATGGTCGCCCGCTCAAACCGCGGCTGTCACGCGTATTCACTCGTCAGCAAGAGCCTCGCGTACAACCGTAAAGCTGTCTTTTGTCGTTTGATACCCCATCTGCCGCACATCAATGAGAAAAGTATTCTCACCCTCAATAAGCGGGAGCGTGACAGCCAATGTGCCGTCCGGGCCGATCTGGTCAGTATAATTGGTGTTGTTGATGTAGACGATGGCATTTTCCGCCACGGCAATGCTGATTGCCACGGTGTCATCAACGGTGGTGATAAGAAGCCCCGCTGGCGCATGTCGCGTATAAGCGGCAGACGTCAGCACAAGCGTGATCGGCTCGGCATTCTTGGTGATTTGCCGTTCTCCGGCGCTGATAATCAGCGTGATGTTGTCGGCAACAACGCTGGCTTCAGATGTGGATACACCCAGCGCTTTGGCCAGCGCTTCGTCGGCGATGATAAAGTGCGCGCGGCCATTCTCTATATCGAATGACACGTCAACCGGCAACACGCGCACATGCGTGCCGCTCATGACATAAACATCAAAACTGTGTGCGGGGGCGCCGTCTGCCGTTGTCGTTTCATTGATTTCGATTTCGATACTCTCACTTAAAGCTGCACTGGTATCCAGCTCAACTTTGCCATCGGTAATGGCGCGGATAAATGCGGGATAGCTGCCATAGGCGGAAGCGACATAGCGGTCGAGCATATAGAACAGACCAAACAGCGTTGCCGCAGCCAGCACCCAGAACACGGCCGCCAATAGCACCGGCTGCTTTTTTGGCTGATCACCTACATCGCTTATGCTGCTTTGGTCACTGATGTCGCTGTAATCGGCATCTTTCTTATCTCTGCGGTATCTGCGCTCAGGCATGTCTTCATCATCAGATGGTGTGCTTTGTGTGTGTGTACTTGTGAACGGTTCATAAGGCCCTTTATAACGGCGGCTGGTCTCTTCTTCGGGCTCCGTTATTTCAAGCCAGCTTTTTGAAGTTGTGTCGTCATCTGCTGCTGTTTCGCCGGTGGCTTGAGAATGCGCAGCGTCCGGTTCATCAGGCGGATTATGACTGTCACTGTGGTGCCAGGGCATATCCTCGATAATGACGATTGTGTCCAAATCCTTAGGTGCGCCATGCAGCTCCGAGCGGGAGCGTCCGCCATGCCGGGGCTGTTCAATCTTCACATCCGCATAGGAGTTGAAAGACGTGTTTCTGTTCGCTTGCGCGGCCCGTATCTGCGATGGGCTGTACAGACGGAAGGAAGATGGCTTGGGCACATGCTGCTGATCGATGCCCTCTGAGCGCGCAGACTCGCCGATATCCTTGCCACGCAAGCCGTGTAAATCGCTCGGCTGATCGGGCACCTTTTCCACCATTGCGCAACAATGGGGACACAGCACATCGATGTAGCTCAGCTTATTGCCGCATTTATGACACTTTTCCATGAACGCCTCCTGCCGCAAAACGAAGTGAATCAGTGCTTGTTTTGAAAAAACCGCTTAAACAATCATATCGAACATGATATGATATGATAATTATAAACCATTTTGGATGGGGAGGCACGTCTTTTTTGCAAATATATCTGGACAATGCGGCAACAACAAAACCGCTGCCCGATGCGCTAAGCATCCATGCGGATTTTGGCTGGTACAACCCCTCTGCCGCCTACGGCCTTGCTGAAGAGGTGTTTAAAAGAGCGGCTCAAACGCGCAGTCTTTTAATGCAAACCGTACGTCTTGGCGAGGGCGGCTGTATTTTCACCTCAGGCGGTACCGAAGCCAACAACATCGCGCTGCTGTCGGCCTTCAAAAGCGGCGCGCACTATGTCACAAGCACGATCGAGCACCCATCCGTTTATGCGGTTTTTCGGTACATCGAACAGCAGGGCGGCCGCGTCAGCTATGTCAAACCCAAAGGCTTTTGTATACTTGCGGACGATGTGGCATCAGAGGTTCGGGAAGACACGGCGCTTGTCAGCATCATGCATGTGAACAATGAAACGGGCGCTTTGAATGACATCGCAGCCATTTGTGCTGCGGTTAAAGCCAAGAATCAGAATACGCTCTTTCACAGCGACGGTGTGCAGGCATTGTTCAAAACGCCGGTGGACTTGACGCATATCGGCGCGGATACGTACAGCGTCAGCGCGCATAAAATCCACGGGCTCAAGGGTTTGGGCGCTTTGCTTTACCGTGCCAATACCAAGCTCAAGCCGCTGCTGTACGGCGGCGGGCAGGAAAATACGCTGCGCTCCGGTACCGAGAACACACTGGGTATTCAGGCGTTTGATACTGCGCTGCGTCAAGAACCGATGGACATAGTGCACGCACAGACGCTGCATAACGAGCTGATGGATGGCCTTTTGGGCATATCCGGCACGCATATCCATCTGCCGGGCAAAAAGGTGCCGCATATACTGAGCGTATCGTTTGAAGGCATGCGCGCGGAGGTGCTGGTTCGCCTGCTGGGCAGCCAGGGAATCTATATTGGATCGGGCGCGGCGTGTGCGCGCGGCAAAATAAGCCGTGTGCTGCTCGAATGCGGTGTGCCGCGTGCGTTGGCAGAGGGGGCTGTGCGTTTCAGCTTCAGTCGGCACAACACAAAAGAAGAAATTAAAATCTGTACAGAAGCGGTGCAAAAAACCGTTTCTCAATTAAGGATGAGCTGAATATGGAAAATGTGATCATCATACGGTATGCGGAGATTCATCTCAAAGGCCTGAATCGGCCGTTCTTTGAAAAGGCACTTGTCGCCAATGCGCAAGCGGCGCTCAGCGATATAAAAGGAGCCATTGTGCGGCGCGGCGAGAGCCGTATCTATGTGGAAAACGTGCAACAAGCCGATCAGGCGGCCGCGATTGAAGCGCTCAGCCGTGTTTTTGGCATACATTCGATCAGTCCCGCTGTGCGGCTTCCGCAGGATTTTGACATGGCTGCGCGGGTGCTGGCCGATTTGGTTAAGCACGAGCGCGATCGCTATCCGCAGGAGACACTGGCTTTTCGTGTGGAAGCGCGCCGCGCAGACAAACGCTTTGCGATGACATCGTCACAAATGGCGGCAGCGGCAGGAGGTGTGATACTCGAGCGTGTTCAAGGGCTCAAAGTCAACCTTGAGCACCCGCAGCTGACGGCATATCTGGAAATGCGCAATGAGGCTTACTGCTATACGCGTATAATCAGCGGCCCAGGCGGCATGCCCGTGGGCTGCAATGGGCGAGCGGCGCTGCTGCTTTCGGGCGGTATAGACAGCCCCGTCGCAGGCTGTATGATTGCCAAACGCGGTGTATCGCTGGTGGCGGTGCATTTTGAGAGCTTTCCATACACCAGTGAAAAGGCACTGCAAAAGGTGCATGATCTGTCCCGTCTGATGGCGCGTTATACGGGCAGTATCCGGCTGCACACCGTGCGGTTCACAGATATACAGACAACGCTGCGTCAGAGCTGTCCGCAGGATTATATCACCGTGCTGATGCGGCGTTTCATGATGCGCATCACGCAGCGTATCGCACAGCAGGAAAAATGCCTCGCGCTGGTTACAGGCGAGAGCGTGGGTCAGGTGGCGAGCCAAACGCTTGAAAGCATAGCGGCGACTGACGACGCGGCGCATATGCCTGTGCTGCGTCCGCTTGTCGGTATGGATAAAATCGAAATTACACAGCACGCGCAGCGTTACGGCACGTTCGAGACATCGATTCTGCCGTATGAGGACTGCTGCACCGTGTTTGTTCCCAAACACCCTGTCACAAAACCGCGGCTTGACACCATCCAAAAAGCGGAAAGCACGCTTGATATTGAAGCGATGGTCGCAGCGGCGCTTGATACCGATGCCGTAACGGTTATAGAATAGACACAGCAAAAAATCTGAAATAAAAAAATGCCCTCATTTTTGAATAATCAATGAGAGGGCAAAGTTTTGTTTGGCTGTCAGTTGTATTGCTGGTTATTGGCCGACGCCACCGCCGGCTCCATTGGCACCACCAGCGCCACCAGCGCCACCGGCACCATTGGCGCCACCGACTCCGCCATTTAGACCGTTTTCAGGGCTTGGTGTTAATCCGTCGAGGATATCGTCTTCAATATCTGCAGGCGGCGTCATCGCCGGTGTGGGCGTGACGACTGGTGTGGGTGTCGGTAGAATAGGCGTCGGGGATGGCGCTACGTTCCTGTTGTCCGGCGCGCAGCCAGCAAATACGGATACCGACATCAATACGATCATCAGTGCAATTAACAATTTTTTCATTTACATGTCCTCCTTTTGCCGTTATTGTTTGCACATCGACTCAAAATTATAATTTTAAAGACAGGAATAAAATACCGAGCAAGCAGTTAAATAAATATAGTGCTGATGCTTATGTCGAAATTATTTAATTGATGTTTTTGGTATATTTTCATGGTAAAAATAAAAAACTTGTTAGATGGGTGAATTATCTGTATACTCAATATGACAGAATCACAATGCAAGGAGATGACAATGGATCTTTTTAACAAGTGCTATACGTACACGGAAGCAAAGGATGCCATGGCGGCAGGGATATATCCTTACTTTCATGCGCTACACTCGGCTCAGGATACCGAAGTGGTGATGGATGGAAGACGCATCATCATGATCGGATCCAACAATTATATGGGACTTACAAGCGACCCGCGCACAATCAGTGCAGCCCGAGAAGCGCTTGAAAAATACGGCACTGGCTGTTCGGGATCACGTTTTTTGAACGGAACACTTGTGCTTCATGAGCAGCTTGAAACCGAGCTGGCTGACTTTTTCAATAAGGAAGAGGCGCTGACATTCAGCACAGGCTTTCAAACTAACTTAGGTGCCATCACGGCCGTGGTGGGACGCCACGATTATATCATCAACGATTCGGAAAATCATGCGAGCATACTTGACGCGTGCCGGTTATGCTTTGTGAAAAATGTGCTGCGTTATGAGCACAGCGATATGGACAGTTTAGAGGAGCGTTTGCAGCGTTTGCCGGAAGACGCGGGCAAGCTGATCATCACGGACGGCGTGTTCAGCATGAGCGGTGATATTGCCAAGCTGCCCGACATTGTGGAGCTTGCGAAGAAGTACAAAGCGCGGTTGATGGTGGACGACGCGCACGGCGTGGGCATGATCGGCGATTGCGGACGCGGCACGGCATCGCATTTCGGCCTTGAAAAAGAAGTTGACATGATTATGACCACGTTCTCCAAATCGCTCGCATCATTGGGCGGTTGTATTGTTGCTGAAGCACCGGTGATCGATTATATCAAGCATCGTTCACGCCCGTTCATTTTCAGCGCATCGCTGCCTCCCGCCAATGCCGCCGCTGCCCTTGAGGCGGTGCGGATAATCAAAGCGGAGCCTTCGCGTCAAAAAGCACTGATAGATATATCCAACTACATGCGCTCCAAGCTCAAAGAAGCGGGCATACCCACGATAGACGGCGAAACTGCCATTATCCCCGTGATGACTTATGACATGCACCGCACATTCATGATCACCAAAATGCTGTTTGACGAAGGCGTTTATGTGAACCCTGTTATTCCGCCGGCAGCACCTGAAGGTCAATGCATGCTGCGGACAAGCTATACTGCCACGCATACAAAAGAGCAGATGGATACGGCTGTGGAGGCGTTCAAGCGCGTGTTTTCGAAGATTTAATTAGATTGCCATACGAAGGGTGCTCTTTGCGGAGCGCCTTTTTTGTATGCGCAAAATGACATCGGCAAATCTGTGATGGCTGCATGTTTTGTTATCCTGAACGCAGTGAAAAGTCAATGTGGGTATTTGGCAGAGCCATGCATCATCGAACAAGCTTATATGAGGGCCCAGGCACTACATCTCATAAAAGTATAATCAATAAAAAAATATTGAAAAACAATAAAAAATTATTGACATAGGAAATGGCATGTGTTATCTTTTGTTTGGCAATCACAAGATCACAGGTGCCATAGCTTCTATCCACAGCATTCAGCAACAAGAGGCGCGCGCAGAGAAATATCAAATTGAATCTGGAGGGACAGGTGTATGAGCGATACTGATTATGCACAATCACAGACGATCAATAATTCGGCAGAAAAGACTGTCTACTGGCGCACACCCGCAAAGCTGCTGATCAGCGCTGCTGCGTTCGGTGTGCTTTTCTCTGTGCTGTTTACCAAGCAAGGCCTTGGTTTGAATGTCACGGCTGCAGTGCTTATGGCGTATGCCTTCGCCATTATCAACAGAAAACAGTATATAAGCGTACCGTTTAGGCAGGAACGGCTGATCTGTCTGCTGGCGCTGCCCGTGATCTGTCTTGGGATTCTGTTCATTGTATCGGATACGGCGCTGCGGTATTTGGGGTTGCCGGTGATGCTGCTGGTGCTGCTGGTTCAGTATATTGTTCTGTCGGGCAATGCGCTGCGAAGCTGGGATAAACCCGGATTTTTGATCGATATCATATGCGGCGGCGTCAACCGAATCTTGCTTGGCATACACTGCTTTATTGTGGGCGCGCTCGAAACACTGTTTAAGCGCAAAAAGGCCTCCGGCGCTATGATCGGGCTGGTTCTTGGCATCGGGCTTTTGGTGATTATCGTGCCTGTGCTGATCAGCGCGGATACCAACATGGCCGATATCATCGAAACGTTTTTCGAAGATATCGTATTCTCCGACATATTCATATACGGCTTTTTGTTTTTGCTTAGCGCATCAGCCATTGCCGCGCCGATTGCAACGGCGCAGTATCCCGAGATTGCCGGACCGCGTACGGCGGCAATCAAGCCGCATAAGACGCCAATACAAATCATCACCACAGCCATCGCGCTGACGATGCTCGGCAGCGTTTATGTGTTGTTCGCCAGCCTGCAGTTCCCATACTTTTTCGCGCCAAAGGAAACACTGGTTACCGTTCTCGGGCTGACAAGCTCGGCCTATGCGGTGCGCGGATTCTGGGAGCTTGTGTTTATCACGTGCCTGAATTTCATGTTGATTGGCATCGCCATGCGCTTTACTAAGTCAATAGCGGGCAAGGCGCAGTTGTATCTTAAAATCGTGTATGTTGTGTTCATCGCGTTTAATTTCATTATCATGGGCTCATCGCATCTGCGCATGCAAACATATATCGATTCGTACGGACACACCATGCTGCGCTTTTTATCGCATTCGTTTATGCTGCTGCTTGTTGTGCTCAATGGCGTGATGCTCGCCCGTGTTTTTTTCAGCCGGATCAAGACGGTTAGGCTGTTTATTGTGGCGGCATTGCTCTATTTTTGCACCATCGCCGCCGTGAATCCTGAACGCCAAATCGCACGGTATAACATCGCCCGCTATGAGCAGACCGGCAAGCTGGACAGCGGCTATTTGATGTCGCTTTCCGCCGATTCGGTTATCGCGCTTTGCGACTTTCTGGAGCAGAATCCCGCACAACTTGACGGCAATTTGCGCAAACAAGCAGAGAGAAAGCTCAATCAATTCAAGCAGCAAAAAGACACCTGGCAGTCTGCCAATCTGTCGGTGATGCAGGCACAGCAAAGGCTCGAGCAGCTTCTTCAATAGCGTTTCGCAAAGTGGCGGGTGCATCGGCATTGGGGTAAAATTAGGGGTTGTTATTTTGTCGTGCATCTGCTAAAATAAACTCCGCGACAAGCCTCCTTAGTCTAGCGGTTAGGACGCCGCCCTCTCACGGCGGTATCAGGGGTTCGATTCCCCTAGGGGGTACCACGTTAGTAGCTTGTCATTGGTACTATGGCAAGCTATTTTTATTTGCAGAAAAGCCTTGAAGCCAAGCGGTTTTGGGCTTTTATTGTTTTACTGGAGACTATGTTTTTGATTATTATTTGACATTTTCTAACTCTTGCAAGTCGCCTCACCTGCTGTGGTTATCTTTGAAAGCCCGTCACATAGAATGATTAAGTTAACGTGAGTGCGCTGATTTTTTAAGACAAAAAGTATTCTGCAGGTTTTTTTAATACAAAAATTGTGATACAATTAATCAATGACTGCGGTCATCTAATTTACAGCAAAATAATAATTTGTAGAATTGGTGTAAATGAAATGTCATATAACGGAGAAACCAGAAGAATAACCGCCCAAAACACCAAACAGAAGATCTACGAAAGCGCGAAAAAACTGTTTTCGTCCAAACATTACAAACAGGTAAGTGTGGACGAGATTGTAAAAATGGCGGGCGTTTCAAAGGGATCATTTTATGTTCATTATGCTTCAAAGGGCGCTCTTGTCACCTCATTAGTAGAAGACCATGTGGCAAAAGTAGATACGGACTACAGAAGTTTTATTGATTCATATCCAAACGATTATCCGACGCAAGCCCTGTTACTTGCGCTGATAGCTAAAATAGCGGATGGGTTGATAGAGTTTGGCTGTGATAAGATGCAAGCCTTGTATCAGGCGCAGATTACCAAAGAGGTGGATACAGGGGCAGTCACTAGCTATAACAGAGAGATTTATATCATGTTTAGCCAAGTATTAGAACGCGGAATAAAGCACGGAGAATTCAAAACAGATGTGCCGCTTGATACTCTGACCAAGCATTTTATGTTGGCAATAAGGGGGATTACCTATGAGTGGTGCATTCGTTACCCCAACTTTGATTATAAAGAGGAGGCGCTTGCGCATTTCAAGCTGTTGTTAAAGGGGCTGCGTTAGCAAACGACGCATTATCATAACGGATTACAGATATTGATGCTTTGATGATCGACTGTTCACTAAGGAGGAAGCCAAACATGAGAAAAAAACTTTTCACATTGCTATTGTGCGCAGGGCTGATACTCATTCTTATGCCGCAGTCTGCACAGGCGGCCTTATTTTACATATATATTGATGAAAATGGCGACCCAAAAACAACCGCAGGGCCGGTTACGCTTATTACAGAAGGTATGGGTACACTCACCAGCGGCTGGTACGTGGTTAACAGCAATGTCACCCGTAATGCCACCATGACAGTGAGCGGAAACGTTAATTTGATACTCATGGATGGTTTCACGCTGGAGGTTACGGGCAGTGACAATAGCGCAGGGATTTCAGTAACACCGGGCAACAGCCTAAGCGTTTACGGACAAGCCGGAGGAACGGGCACGCTGACTGCGCAGGGCGGATATTATGGCGCAGGCATCGGAGGCGGCTTGAATGGCACGGGCGGTACAATAACCTTAATAGGCGGGACAGTGAACGCAACGGGTCACCATGGCGCAGGAATTGGTGGTGGATACGCAGGCGAAGGCGGTGATATCACCATAAAAGGCGGCACAATCGACGCGCAGGGCGGCGTTAACGGCGCGGGTATAGGCGGCGGATACGACCGTTCGGGAGGAACAATCACCATAGAAGGGGGGGAGGTTATCGCAACAGGCGGAAGCTTTGGCGCGGGCATAGGCGGCGGAAAACGCGTAATGGCCGGCGGACATGGCGGTACGATCACCATAGAAGGCGGAACGGTTACCGCACAGGGCATTGATGGTGGCGCAGGCATAGGCGGCGGATACGGGGGTTCAGGCGGTACAATCTCTATAAAAGGTGGAACGGTGTTTGGTGGGGGCGGACCACCATATGGTGCGGGTATAGGCGGCGGATACAATGGCACAGGGGGCATAATTACCATAGAAGGCGGATCTGTAAGAGCAACAGGCGCATTCTATGCCGCGGGCATAGGCGGCGGATCATATAACACAGGCGGCACAATCTCCATAAAAGGTGGAACGGTGATTGCGGGGGGCGGAAACTCTGGTGCGGGCATAGGCGGCGGATACGTAGGAGAAGGCGGCAATATCACCATAGAAGGCGGAACGGTAACCGCAACAGGCCGAGTCTATGGCGCGGGCATGGGCGGCGGAGAATATGGCGCAGGCGGTACCGTTCTGATAGACGGTGCCAATACGGTCGTATCGGCAACCGGCGGCAACAACGGACATGATATCGGCTCCGGCCAGGGCAACTCGTCAGGCGGCAGTCTATCTCTTAACAACAATGCCACTGTTATGATGAACAGAAACGGTATAAACGCAAGCACGAGCTTCATCAGAGGTACGGTTGGAGGCGATGGTGCCGGTCTATTAGCTGGCACATACTTGAATTCTCAGAAGTTGCTTTCAATCACCAGCCTCACAGCTTCTCCCGTATCGGGCGCAAGAGCCTATGAAAACGTGACGCTGACTGCCAATGTCACAGGGCTGTCATATGCCAATCCGCAAGGTCAAATCGTCTTTTATGTAGGGGGCATAGTAATTGGCCAGTCATCACTGACACGTGTGTCCGCAGGAAGCGCAAATGCAACGGCCCAAGTTGTCTGGTCAACTCGTGCTGGTGCCCACACGCTCACGGCGAGGTATATTCAAAATGCAACGGCGGACAGCTACTACATGACTGGTACGGGACAGATAACAGGTTACGCAGTCGCGAAAACTGAACAAGCGGCACTAATCATAAGCGGTGTCCCCGGTACGATAACCTATGGAGATGCGCCCTTTGCGCTGTCAGTCAGCGGCGGCAGCGGCACGGGCACAGGCCGTAGTTATTCTGTCATCTCGGGCGATGCGGTATCCGTGAGCGCAAGCGGCGTCGTGTCAGTGGAAAAGGCCGGACAAGCAACAATTACCGTAACCAAGGCGGGCGATGCCAACTATCTCCCTGTTTCTGCGAGTGTGTCGATCACGGTCAATAAGGCGGCACCCCCTGCTATATTATTCCCTTCTGCGAGCACCATCACATTTGAACAAGAACTATCTGATTCGACATTGACTGGCGGAAGCGGAGACGGCAGCTTTACTTGGGAGAACCCAGATACTGTGCCAACTGTTAACAACGACGGCTATACTGTTATCTTCATACCCAACGATACTGATAATTATGACTATACGGGTATCACACTCAGCCAAACGGTGAGCATTACTGTCAACAAAGCGATGCCTGAAGTCACTTTTCCATCCGCCGAAGAAATCACTTATGAGCAGCCGCTTTCAGATTCCACGTTGACAGGCGGCAGTGGTGAGGGCGACTTTGCGTGGGAAAATCCAGACACCATACCCACCGTTGTCAACAGCGGTTACCCCGTGGTATTTACACCGGACGATACGGACAATTATAATACCGTGACCCAGATTGTGCCTTTATCAGTTCTTAAAGCTGAACAAGCAGGACTGAGCATAAGCGGTGTGCCAGATACGGTTACTTATGGCGACGTGTCATTTGATCTATTGGTCAGCGGCGGCAGCGGCACTGGTGATTTGAGCTATGAAGTCTCAACGGGCAATGCGGTATCCGTCGATGCGAACGGAACTGTTACGATTGAACAAGCGGGCGAAGCAACGCTTCAAGTCACAAAAGCTGCTGACAGCAACTACAATGCGGAAAATGTCACTGTCAATATAACTGTCAACAAAGCTGTTCCCGTTGCTGTATTTCCATCTGCCGGACTGATCACATACGGGCAGCCTCTGTCGGCCTCCGTGCTAACAGGCGGCAACGGAGAAGGCAGCTTTGCATGGGAAAGCCCGGACATAGTCCCCACCGTTATCAACAACGGCTTTGAGGTGGTATTCACACCCTTTGATACCGACAATTATCTGCTTGTAAAGCAGACCGTAACGCTGGCTGTGGATAAAGCCGTTCAAGCTCCTCTCGCCGTGGGCGGCATTCCCGATACACTCACCTTTGGCGATGCGCCTTTTGGTTTGACCGTTGACGGCGGCAGCGGCACCGGATCGCTCAGCTATGCCGTCATGACAGGCAGCGCCGTAGCTGTCGATGATTCAGGCAAGGTGACGATAACCCAAGGGGGAACCGCGACCATCATAGTCACCAATCTGGGAGACGACAACTATCTGCCGCTATCAATCACATTTTCGCTGACAGTGAACAAAGCAAAGCAGACTGCCGCTTTGGTATTTGCCCTGCCCAATACTATCGCCTATGGCGATGCGCCGTTCCAAATCAGAGGAAGGGGTGGCAATGGCAAGGGAGCGTTTGGCTATCGGGTTTCTTCTGGCGAAAGCGTTGCTGTAAGCACAACGGGCACCGTGACTGTTCTTAGGCCGGGGGAGTCGGTCATCACCGCTGTGAAAGCAAGTGACAGTGACTATCTGAGCCAAGAAAAAACGATACGCATCAGCGTAGACAAAGGGACTCAAAGTGCGTTGGTCCTATCCGGTATCCCACAAAGTATCGCTGTTGGTCAAACGCCCTTTAATTTGACAGTCAATGGAGGGAGCGGAATGGGTGCGCTTAGCTATGCAGTCACCTCAGGAAACGCCGTCAGCGTTAGTGTAAATGGAACAGTAACCATACTGAGGCCAGGTACCGCCGTACTGACAGTGAAAAAAGCGGCAGACGATTATTACCACACCACCACCACAACAGTCGAAATAAACGTCATGCAAGCTGAGTCAACAGAATCACCCGTGTCTGTCACACTGAAGCCTGTTTCCATGCATGCGGATGAGTCAACGGGTATGATTATCGCTACCATCAACATCAGCGATCTGCCATTTGGCACAGCATCGATACAGTTGGCAAATGGCGATGTTATAGAGATAGGCGATGCAGAAACAATAAAAATCGAGATAACAGAAGAGCATATCTATGAAAGCGGCAGCGTGGTAATCATAGCGCTAAACCAAGAAGGCGTGCCGCTTGCGTTGATCGAGCTCGAAGTTGCGACTGACGCGATAGCGCTGTCTCCATCGGCAGACGCGCCCAGCGGCGTTTGGTCGGTGCTGTTGTGGGTGCTGATAGGGCTGGGTGGAGCAGGTCTGGCTGTCGGCGCAGTCTATGTGATGCTAAGAAGAAGAAACGCTTAAAAAGGTATTTTTGGTATTAAACGATTACGACGGACGCTGTTAATAAGTCCAAGATACTTTCTTTGGAGGCCAATAAAAAACGCTTGCTGTTCTATTGCTGATTGTCATACTGTTGATAAGCCCGGCTGCCTCGTCTGCCGAAGTCGGCACGATCAGCGTAAACGGAACCTATGATATCAGCGAATTTGGAACTGATTCTGTGACCACGATTCCGAACCCATTCTGACAGGAGAGGCGTTCGGATTTTCTTTATATCTGTATACACACTTCATACGATGAATGTTTGAGAAATCGAATTTTGCTATTCAAAAATCTGAGACTGTTATAAAAGTCACCTATACACTATAATGAAGACAACGGTTATATCACAGAGCAAAAAGGCTTCATCAAGCGTATGTATTATTTGTTGAAAAAGTATCATGGAAAAGTCAATACTGCAAAACGTTTTTTTGTACTCTTGTGCTGCTTCTTGTTTTTGTTGTCAGGCTGTAACGCAGTTGAAAACGTTGCGCCCATAGCCAAAAATGGGTTTATAGATCTTTCGGACATGGATTTTGATGAGATCACAACCCACCGTCTCGACGGCATGTGGGCCTTTTACTGGAACAAATTTATTGAACCGTCAGAGTACAGCGCTGTTACGCCTGACGCATATAGCAAAGTACCGGGCATCTGGAATGAAACAAATGTCGGCGGCACTGACTTGCCCGGTACAGGCTTTGGCACATACCAGTTGCATGTTAAATCCGCTTTGATTGAGGGTACACAGCTTGGTTTACGCCTATTCACCTTTTCCAGCGCTTATCGCCTTTATATCAATGACAAATTGATAGCTCAAAACGGCATGCCGGGCAAAACAGCGCAGGAAGAAGCCGCTGAGTATCGTCCGCAAACCGTTTATTTTGAAGCCCCTGATCAACATTTTACCATCACTGTTCATGTATCTAACCATGTCTATGCGAGAGGCGGTTTTTGGTACAGCGCATTTTTCGGGAAAGCAGAGCAGATGGCGGCAATGCAGGACAGCATCATGCAAAGAGAGGCCTTTTTATTTGGCGCGCTGGCCATCGTTGGGTTGTTTTTCTTTGTGTTGTATCTTATGCGCACAGAGTTGCATTACCTGCTCGTATTTTCCTGTCTGTGCATCGTCATGCTTGTTGCCATTAGCATGGTTGGCCAACTGACCATATTTCATTTTTTACCCATGTCTTTTGATAAGTTGGTACTGGTCTGGTACAGCTCGGATGCCTGGTTGTTCTTCTTTGTGTATTTGTTCATTCACATGCTCTACAAATCTAAGCTTTCGCACACACTGCTATGGATTTTTTTATCCGTCAAATTAATACAGCAACTCATTTATTTGTTTACGCCTGTGCTTTTCTATACACAGCATCTCGCAATACCGGCCAGCATCATTAATATCATAATAGTGGCCGGAACCATTATGATTATCATTCTTGGCATCAGGAACAAGCAGGAAGGCGCATGGCTTAATCTTTGCGGCATTGTTGTGGCAGCCGCCTCATATGTGCATGACGATATGTTCTGGATGAACATGATTAACCCGCATTACGGTGAACTGCATCATTTCGGCTTGTTCTTCTTTCTTTTCATGCAAATGGTGGTGCAAGCCAAAAGAATAAGACGGTATTTTCATGAAACAATGGCAGCGGAGCTCGCTTTCTGCCAGGCTCAGATCAAGCCGCATTTTTTGTACAATAGTTTAAACACGATAATATCTACCTCGTATTTTGATGCAGAGAAAGCAAGAGTGCTTTTGATTGATTTTGCCGCATATTTGCGCCGTAGTTTTGATTTTAAAACGCAAAACCATATGGTCAGCCTAGAACACGAAATCGAGTTTTCCAAAGCGTATATACGCATAGAGCAGGCGCGCTTTGAAGAACGCATTCGTTTGCGTTATGACATCGAGGCCAGCATGACAGCCCAAGTCCCCATGCTTGTGCTTCAACCCATCATTGAAAACGCGATCCGGCATGGTTTGCTCCCGTTAAATTCAGGCGGCGAGATTCATGTCAGTATCAAACAAAACAGCAGTGAAATTATATTCTGTGTTGCCGATAACGGATCGGGTATGGACGAGGATGTGATTGCAGCCGTACTCTTGGGAAAACACGCCGGGGGCATTGCACTTTTCAATATACATAAAAGGCTAAAACGAACCTATGGCAAAGGGCTTTCTATTATCGCTGCAAAAGGCCAAGGCACACGTGTGTCTTGGTGTATACCGCTTAAAATAGGGGGGAAAAGAAATGATTAAAGCCGTTCTGATTGACGATGAGCGCCCGGCTTTACGCGGGCTTGAATTTATGCTTAAAAAGTGTTCGCAAGTCGAAGTGACAGGGGCGTTTACCGATCCCATCGAAGGTATTGAAAAGATGGAAGACCTTAAGCCGGACATCGTCTTTCTCGACATCAATATGCCGCGGCTTGACGGTATTGATGCAGTGTCATGCATACTAGAAGTCAGTCCGGACACAGAAATCGTTTTTGTGACAGCGTATGACGAATACGCAATAAAGGCGTTTGAACTCAACGCGCTTGACTATTTGCTAAAGCCTATTGAAATTGCACGGCTTGAAGTCACGCTCGACAGGCTTAGGAAAAAACTCAGAGCCAAAAGCACCCAGCAATTAAAATTCACAGGGAAAATGCTGAAGCTGCGTTGCCTTGGTTGTTTTGAAATCGGATTTGAAGACTGCGCACCGATAAAATGGCGTGCGGAAAAAACGAAGGAATTATTTGCCTTTCTTTTGCATCATGCGCGACGCGAGATCACAAAAGATGAGATACTGGACAACCTTTGGCAAAATGACGACCCGGATAAGGCCATCAAGCAGCTTTACAATGGCATTTACTACATTCGCAAAACGCTGGCTAATTACGGCATTGACAGGCGGCTGCTGAGTATTGACGGCAACTATCATTTGAGAATATGTTCCGTGGATTATGACATAGAGCGTTTTCTTGCATTCTATAAGCAAAAATCAAACAGAATTGACACGCTAGAGCGCATGGAAGCACTCTATGTGGGAGATTATTTAGGAACGCTCTGCTATGATTGGGCTATCATAGAGAAAAACCGGCTTCTGGAAATGTATATCTGTTGCGCGATAGAGCTTTCCGGCCTTTATATACAGAGCAAGATGTATGACGAGGCGGCTTGTATCTTGAGAAAAGCCTATCAAAAAGACCCCCTGTCTGAAAACGTCACCCAATCATTGCTGATGCTTTACCGGCAGACGGAAAACAAGCCCGCTGCAGTGCGTCATTACACAGAATATTTCAAAATGTTGAAAAAGGAACTTGGCATCACACCTGCAGAGCCTATTCGGCGCCTTTCCGACTGGTTCTAAGCTTTATCATGCTTTTGAGTCATATTTGAAATGTAAAAGCACTTTCTCTTTATGATACCGGAGAGACGGCAAAATACGGCGATGAACTCATCACGCTTTCAACCTGTGCTTACCATACGAAAAACGGTAAACTTGTTTTGGTGGCTAAGAAGGTTTATGAATAAAGACCGCCTTCTCACGGGCGGTACTGAGTGTCAAAAAAGGTCTCTTGCGAGGGCGCTGCCCTCGTGCTCCCGCCAAAGGAACCGGTTCCTTTGGAATCATATTTTCGCGAAAACAAATAGGCAGACCTCCAACAACAGGGATTATCGACAGTCTGAAAACGCCCTTTCACGGGCGGTATCAGGTGTTTATTTCCCTAGGGGGTATCAAACGACAAAGCCGCTGCATAACGCCAGCGTTTTTATTGTGGATGCGTTTTATTTTTTCATGTATCTACGTTCCAGCAAATCAAGAGATTGTTTGGTGGGTTCCAAATCATATTCGTAAATATCGGCATAAATCCTTGGAACCTTTTTTAGCCGATAATTCATATCGTCTTTATCAAATGCGCGCAGGTCCAAGTCGTCACGGCCAAGCCACGCGCAATATTCCTCATATTGTGCGCCTTGCTTTTTCCCGAAAGCTTTTTCGATCTCTGCAAGGCCAAAAGCACCGCCGCAGTTCTCAATAATCCCGAAGCCTTCTCCCTCAAGCACACGCGGCAGCTCTTTTCCGGGCAGCTCTTTATCAATAATGATGTCCTCTAGCAACAGATCAATCCACCATTTATCGCCGTAATCGTAAGACAATGTCATGCGTTCGTTTTTGCTGTCGAGCACATGCTTGAGCTTGATTTCTAGAGCATTGATGACACGACCCTCGAACTTAGGGCAGTCGTATTCATATGGCAGCTCTATGCGCAGTGAAGCGATTCCTGGATGCTCCTGAAACATTTTGATGGCTGCCTGATTGATATCGTTATCGATATACGCGCCGACACGCAGCTTGAAATTTTCCTCATAAGGCACATCAAAACAAAAAAGGTGGCTTGCCTGCATTTCAAATAGTGTCATGATGATGTATCCCAACCGAGCCATAGTGATGTGGCCCGCTACCTGAAAACGCCGCCAAATCTTTGGTTTATAATCCTCTAATGCCGCATAGAATTGATAAATCGGTTGTGATGCCATTCTCTTTACCTTTTTTTATATGATTATCTGTTAAAATAAAAACAGCAGCAACTTGAGAAGAAAGATTGGCCGGTTAATCTCATTATGAGAATTCTTTCTTTTCAAATATTTTAGTGGAGACAGCTATCGATATAGCCAAAGCGGTTATGCTCATTATAGCCAACGCCACGCATTTAACAATAGATGGAATTGCAGATATCCATGATAAATCTACCTGTATATTCGCATTATACAGCATCGGAATTCCAAAAGACACTGTCAATAAAGTTGCCATAAAGAAAAATTTCATTTTTTCAAATCCGAACCTTAACTCAAGAGGTAAATATAGACCGTATATGAGCATTACAATCAGAAACACACCCAACGTCGAAACAAGGTCAGGTGCAGCGGCTTGCGGTATGAGCATCGTTACGAGGCTATATACGATATAACAATAGGCGAAAACAAATAGAACAAAGACGTATTTTGATTTAACATATTGGTGGCGTGAATAAGGGGTAGAGCATAGCAATGCAGCGGCTTTTGGATACTTGAATTCCATCGCGGATATAGCTTGGCATATCAGAAACTCAGTATAAACAACCGTTAAAAGGAGCGAAGTAAAGCCCATAAGCTGTGGAACGCGCCATATTATAAAAAGAGGTAATGCAATAACGATAAGCATCATAATAACGATTAACTTTTTGATGATCAGAAAATCCTTTTTAACCAAATGAAGCAGCATATCATTTTCCTCCTTCAATATAGCCGAGCATCAAGTCCTCTATTGATGGCCTTTCTAAAATAGCGTCAGGCATGTGTTTTTTAATGTCCGCCAATCTGCTTGACAAACCTGTAAAACCATATTCCGTTTTTCGAATGCTGTGGAACAGCCATTGGTTTTCATCATTGAGGGCATTGACATCACCCTTCACCAAACGATGCGCGTCAAGCAAAGTATCCTTATCCTGATGAAACATTATGGCACCGTCATGAATAAGGATGAGTATATCAGCAACTTTATCCAAATCAGAAGTGATATGCGTGGAAAAGAGGACGCCCTTTCCGCCCTGCTTCATAAAATCAGACATGATTTCGAGAAACTCAATTCTCAGCAATGGATCAAGACCACTGGTTGGCTCATCCATGATAAGAAAATCAGCGTTATGCGACAAGGCCAGCGTGATGGCATATTTCATACGCATTCCCTTAGACAGCGTTGCGATTCTTTGGCGGGGATTTAGCGAAAATTTGTCCATAAAGCCATTGTAGGCAGATTCGCTCCAGTTGGAATACGCTGGCGCGATGATGCTTGTCATTTGAGCCATTGTCAGTTCGTTATAAAAGCCGCCTTCATCAAGCACTACGCCGATCCGATCTCTCAGCTGTTGCCCGTGATCATCCATATTCTGTCCAAACATACTGACAGATCCTGAATATTGTCGAGTCAGGCCAAGAATAATCCGTATGGTGGTTGTTTTCCCAGCCCCGTTTACCCCAATGAAGCCCGCGATACAGCCCTCGGGTAAAACGAAATTGACGTTTTTGATTGAGAAATCTCTGTATACTTTGTTTAAGTCATGGACTTCGAGAACGTTACTCATAATCAAGTCTCCTCATATAAAATATCCATCATGGCGCAAAGCTCTTCTTTGCTGATATCAAGCGTTTTGGCCGTTTGTATCATGTCATGCATCTTGTGTTCTACGAGACAGCGCTTTGAATCTCGCAGCATTTCGAGGTTGCCGGCAGATACAAAAGTCCCAACACCAATTCTGCTAGTGACAAAGCCTTCCTGCTCAAGCTCGTCGTAAACACGCCTGATTGTCAGCACACTAACCTTCAAATCACTGGCGAAATCCCGAATGGAGGGGAGTGCGTTGCCTTCGGCCAACTCGCCCGTGAAAATTGCATCTTTAATCTGGTCTTTGATTTGCTGGTATAAGGGTATATCCGAATGATTGGATATCAAAATCTTCAAACTTGCCCCTCCGAAATTCATAGTGTGATGTATTAGCAAGCACAGTATATACAAAATACACTTATTAGTCAACGGCTAAAATGAAAACACATATAGACTTATTAATGCTATGATGTGAGGGTTTCAATAAGCCTTGACAAATACATTGCACGATCAGCGCATATAGTGTATGATGAGTGCTGAAGATTCCGTGGGGGAGTCGTTTGCACGGCAGCAGATTCCGCCGTGTGGCAAATCAACATACCGGCCTTGGGCCTGGTTTGCCTTAAAGAACAAGACTCACGGGCAGCGTTGCTGTCTGTGGGTTTATTATTTTTATGGAGCTTGCGATGGGGTTTTTAGAGCTTTTCATTATTGCCGTGGCACTCTCGATGGACGCGTTTGCCGTTGCCGTATGCAAGGGGCTTGCGCTGCCCCGGTACAGTATCCGCCATTCTGTGATTGCTGGCAGCTACTTTGGCATATTTCAGGCACTGATGCCGCTGATCGGCTTTTTCATCGGCTCGCAGTTCGCTTCCGCCGTGCTGCACATCGGGCCTCTGATCGCGTTTATCGTGCTGTCAGCCATCGGCATCAACATGATACGCGAATCGCGCTCGTGTGATACGGCGGGCGCAAGCTGCAGCTTCGGATTCAAGCGCATGACGATACTCTCACTTGCCACCAGCATCGATGCGCTCGCTGTCGGCGTCACATTCGCGCTGCTCGGGGCCAATATCGTACCGTCTGTCATCACCATCGGCATCACCACATTTGTCATTTCATTCGCGGGCGTCAAGCTTGGCAGCGTGTTCGGCGTGCGCTACAAAGCCAAGGCCGAGCTTGCGGGCGGCATCATACTGATATTGATGGGTCTAAAGCTGCTGCTCGAATACCTGGGGGTGATCCATTTTTAGCGCGCATTGCATCGCCGCAGCTTGTGTGCTATCATCTTCTCAAATACGCGAAATCCAAGGATTGTTATGAGAAATATCATCATCACCGGTGCCAATGACGGCATTGGCTATCATATGGCGCTGCAGCTGCTGCAAAACGGCGACCGTGTGGCTGTACTCGATATCGCGACAGAGCGCATCGAGGCACTTTTGCCGCAGTACCCAGACAACCTGCTTATATGCCAATGCGATGCGGCCGAAGCGGATGCTGTCACAAATGCTGTGCGCAGAATTGAAGAAGCTTGGGGTGCGGCGGACATCGCTGTGCATAACGCATGCCTGTGCGCCTTCACCAGCCTTGAAGACACAACAGAAAGCAGCTACAGGCGCGTCTGGCAAGTCAACTTTATGGGTGCAGTCAATTTGTCAAAAGCCGTGCTGCCTTCAATGAAAGCGCATCAAAAAGGAAAAGTCTGCTTTGTCAGCTCCGGCGTGGGTGTGATGGGGTTTGCGGATTTGAGCGCTTATGCCGCAAGCAAGGGCGCGGTAGAAGCGCTCGCGAAATGTCTGGATATTGAATACAGGGCAATGGGCGTCACATTTCATATTGTGCATCCACCGCTGACACGCACAGCTTCGTCGGCTCCGCTGCCGATTCCCAAGGAGATGATGGCGGATGCTCAAAAGGTGGGGCGTGGATTGGCGCGCAGACTGCGCAAAAAGAGCTTTATCATCACACATTCATTCGGACAGCGGCTGCAGGTGCGCATGGCGTATCTGCTTGGTATTCGGCTTGGCAGGCTGATGAGCAAGCTGACACAACAAACCGGCCAGATTGAATCAACAGCGTCAAAAAAACACAAAGGCGGCGATAAGTGATGCAGCAGCAAGGGACAAAAAGAGTTTTCTCGTTTATTGGCATGGCATTGGCACTACTTATTGTACAGCAGCTTTCAAGCCTTCTTGGCCGTGTGGTTGCCGATTTGTTCTCATATCAGGCGATTGATCCCCACGATCTGTTTGCGCGTGTCAGCGTGCATCATATCGTGCAGATGCTCGCGGCATTGATGATGATATGCGTACTCGCAAAATCCTTTCAGCTCGATTTTGGCATGCATATGGGTAATCGCAGGAAGGGATTCCAGTCCGTGGCTTTGTTCACGGCGATACTCGGCGGTTATATCGTTGTCGCCTATACGATTACCGTCTTAACGGGCAATGCGCCTGTATACCGATTTGCGCTGAATGCGCAGAATGTAGGCGGTACGCTGTTATTCCAGCTGCTGCTATCCGGCCCGTCAGAGGAGCTGCTGTTTCGCGCTTTGCCCATCACGATGCTCGTTTTCGCGTTTGGCCAAAGCATCACGCTCAAGCCTGTCAAATGGGGCATTTCACTCGAATGCATCGTGACCGCTCTGCTTTTCTCATTCGCCCATGTGCGGTGGTCGTTATCGCCTCTCTTTGTCAGCGCCGATGCATTACAGCTTCTCTATTCGTTTGTACTGGGTGTTTTTTATGGAATCGCTTATCAGAAAACAGGCAGCGTCGTCTACCCAATGATGATGCACAGCATATCCAACGTCTTGATGGTGGGCGGGGGCTACATTGTTTCTGCACTGATGTAAAAGGAGACACAGCATGCATAGCTTCGGATTCATCGGCTTTGGCAGCATGGCCAGAACGATTATTGCCGGACTGGTTACGTTTGCGGGCATTGATGCGGCAGACATCATCGTAACACGCAAAGATTTGGATCGCCTTAATGAGATAACGGAAGCGTTTCCTTTCATCCGTACCTGTAGCACGAGCGAAGAAGTCGCGCAGAGGGCCAAGTGCGTCTTTGTTTGCACAAAGCCACTCGAGACAAAAGCCATTTTGACAGGCATAAGGCCGTATATCACACCAAATACGCATGTTGTCATCATCACCGCGGCCATAAGCTTTATCAGCCTGCAAAAGCTGATTGACTGCAAGCTGACTAAGTACATACCGACGATTACGTCAGTCATTGGCGAGGGCGTATCTTTGGTGTGCCACAACAATAGTGTAACTCAGCAGGAAGCTGTTTCGCTCGAATCAGTGCTCAATCGCTTCGGCGTGGTCAAAGCGGTGCCTGATGAGCAAATCGGTTTTGCCACAGAGCTGACAAGCTGCGGGCCGGGGCTGTTTGCGTCCATATTCAATGAATTCGTCAAAAGTGCCGGCAGCCATCTGCCGCTTAATCAGCAGCAGATCAATGAATTGGTTACGCTGACGCTCTGTGCAACCGCCAGACTGGTGCGCGATGGCGGGATGGATTTTGAGCAGGTGATCCGGCGCGTCACCACAAAGGGCGGCGTAACGATGGAGGGTGTCGAGGTATTCCGCAGCAGGCTGCCGCAAGTGTTTGGTGAGATGTTTGAAAAAACGCTGGCAAAGAGGCAAATGATTGAGGAGAAGACGCGCACGACATTCGATTCACAGTAGCTGCTTGTGCGAAACGGCACGTTCTGAACACGCAAATCGCGCAAAAGGTGGTCGCGTTGCATACAGGAGTCAACATCAGCAAAGTTATCATTTGTGAGTACAAAGAGGCTAAAAATGAACTTGAGTTTTGATTTATCATTAATAGCTCAATATAAGAGTCCATCGCAAATAGCGCGAGTACTTACAGAGAAGTGGGTGTATTCAAATGCCTATTGTCCAAATTGTGGAAATTATTATCTGAAGAATTATGAAAATAACAGGCCTGTAGCAGACTTTTTTTGCGGAGAATGCAATGAGCAATTTGAGTTAAAAAGCAAAGGAGGCTGTTTCGGTAAAAAGGTAATTGATGGTGCTTACAGCACAATGATTCAGAGGATTAATTCTGATTCAAATCCAAACTTCTTCTTTTTATCATATAATATTCGCTCAAAAACAGTTCAAGATTTCATCATAATCCCTAAACACTTTTTTGTTACTAGAATTATTGAAGCTAGACCACCTCTAAAAAACACTGCAAAACGAGCTGGTTGGATTGGCTGCAATATAGTGTTATCAGAAATACCAAGCGAAGGGCAGCTATACATTGTAAAATGCAAAAAAGAAGTAGATAAAAGCGAAGTTCTTAAAAAATGGAGGTCTACTGAGTTTCTGAAATCTCAAAGTGGTGAATCGCGAGGCTGGCTGGTAGATATCATGTGCTGTTTAGACAAAATGAACCGTGAGTTTATTCTTGACGATCTATATAAATTCGAGGAGATATTAAAGAAAAAGCATCCTCAGAACCATCATATTAAGGAAAAAATGAGACAACAGTTGCAGATATTAAGAGACAAAGGGCTAGTCGAAATTGTTTCCAAGGGTAAGTATAGGAAAACAACGATGTAATAACAGCGCCGCATCTCTGCGGCGCTGCTGCTTATAGCTGCTAATTTTTCTCTTTGTCCCGCTCACGCAGCTCCACGCGGCGTATCTTGCCGCTGATGGTTTTGGGCAGCTCGGTGACAAATTCGATCACGCGCGGATACTTATACGGCGCGGTCACCTTCTTGACATGCTCCTGCAGCTCAAGCGCCAGCTCGTCGCTGGGCGTATAGCCCTTCGCGAGCACTATCGTGGCCTTGACGATTTGCCCGCGGTCGGGATGCGGTACGCCAGTGATCGCCGTCTCAAGCACCGCCGGATGCTCCATCAGCGCGCTTTCCACCTCAAACGGCCCGATGCGGTAGCCCGAGCTTTTGATCACATCGTCTGTGCGCCCCACATACCAGTAATAGCCGTCCTCGTCCTTCCATGCCACATCGCCGGTGTGATAGACGCCGTCGTGCCAGACGCTTGTCGTCAAAGCCTCATCGCGGTAGTAGCCCAAAAACATGCCAGGGCTGACACCGTCGGCGGTGTGTATCACGATCTCACCCGGCTCACCCCAGCCGCACGGCTCGCCCATGTCATTCACGATATCCACATCAAACAGGGGAGAGGGCTTGCCCATCGATCCCGGACGCGGCTCCATAAACACGAAGTTCGCCACCGAAAGCGTCGTTTCGGTCTGTCCGAAGCCCTCCATCATCTTAAGGCCGGTTGCGGCCTTGAATTGGCTGAACACCTCGGGATTGAGCGGCTCGCCCGCAATCGTGGCGTATTTGAGTGCCGAGAAATCATACTTTGTGAGGTCTTCCTTGATGAAATAGCGGTATATCGTGGGCGGCGCGCAAAACGTGGTTACCTTGTTGTCGCATATCGCGCTGAGCATCTGCGCCGGAACGAATTTTTCGTGGTCGTAGACAAACACAGCCGTCTCTCCCAGCCATTGGCCATACAGCTTGCCCCAGACGGATTTAGCCCAGCCTGTGTCGGATACAGTCAGATGCAGGCCGTCAGGATCAACGTTCTGCCAGTGTATAGCCGTTGGGATGTGGCCCAGCGGGTAGGTGAATGAGTGGATGACCATTTTGGGATGTCCTGTGGTGCCAGATGTAAAATAGAGCAGCATCACATCGTCATTCTCAGGCAGGTCGCTGACGACAAGCTGTTCACTCGCGGCCGCAACGCCTGCCGCGTAATCCTGCCAGCCATCGCGCGCATCGCCCAGTATCGCTTTGAATTCCAGCGACGGTATATCCTCTGCCGCATCAACAGCATCAGCCGCATCGCTCGCCGATGTGCACACGATCATACGAATATCCGCGACATTGACACGGTATTCAATATCCTTTTTGGTCAAAAGATGCGTGGCGGGTATCGTGACCGCACCGATCTTGTGCAGCGCCATGATGGTGTACCAGAACTCAAAATGGCGCTTTAATATCAGCATCACCTTATCGCCTTTTTTGATGCCAATCGATAAAAAGTAGTGGGCGGCCTTATCGGAGAGCCGTTTTAATTCCGCAAACGTGAAGGTGCGCTTCTCACCGTCTTCGCGCACCCAAACGAGAGCGCGCTTATCCGGCTTTTGCTCTGCCAGCACGTCCAGCACATCGTAAGCAAAGTTGAAACGCTCGGGTACGCTGATTGAAAAGTTCTGCTTAAAATCGTCATATGAAGCGTAATCCGCCTTAACGTATTTTTCAAATATCCTCATGTTGCCCTCCTTATTTGGCAATGACGGCGAGGAATTTGCATACGCCGCCCAAAGCCTTCATCGCATGCGGGTGCCGCGCATCGTAATACACTGCGTCGCCCGTCTCAAGTTCAATCTCCTGCTTGTCGATATACAGCGTCATGCGCCCTTGCACGACGTAGTTAAATTCATGCCCCTCGTGCGCATTTAAGTGCGAGCGTGCATCCACATCGCCAGGTTCCACGGTCACAAGAAACGGCTCTACTTTCTTGTTCTTGAAGATGTAAGCCAAATGCTCGTATTTGTATTCCTTGCGCCGCTCCATTTTGAGCCCGTGCCCTTTCTTAACTAGAGAGCAAACGGAGAGCCGCGGCGTTTCGCCTGTCATCAGATCAACGATATCCACGCCAAGCTGCCCTGCTGCCGAATACAAAAACGAGAACGAAAAATCGTTTTTGCCCGCTTCGTAATCCAAGTACTGCGCCTCGCTGACGTCCGTCGCCTTGGCCATATCCGCAGCCGATATTCCCATGATCTCCCGAAGCGCCGCAAGGCGCTGTGCGATCTGCAGGATTTTGTCTTCCACTTTATCCACGCTCCTTCATCGATAATAAAAAAACCTTCATCCGGCTATGGGACGAAGGTTATTCCGCGGTACCACCCAATTTGGCCAAAAGGCCCAAACTCATTACAGGCATATCAAGCCTGCTGCGTTAACGGTGCAGCTCCGTCCGGCACCTACATATCGGCACCGCCGCTCAAAAGTGATACAAAACGCACTGGCCCTGCTTCTTTTCACCGCTAGCGAAGCTCTCTTTGAAGGCTCTTCACGCCACGTCTTTGTCATCGCGTTTCACGTTATTTTGCTGCGGTTATCGTAGCATAGCCAACAAGCGCTTGTCAATCAATACGCGGGTTATCGCAGCGGCGGATACGATAAACCAATGCCGCGCATCAAATCATCCACGGCCATCATCGGGCTGGGTAAGCTGATGCCTCCGGCTTGCAGCAAACAGATAGCCAGTACAAAACATGACATACACTTTTCCTTCAAAGATGTTATTATCATTTCCCCCAAAAAGGGCAAACATGCATTTAGGCGATTATATCGGCTTGCGAAGCCGGATTTTGTGGGGTAAAATGAAAAAAAGCATCAGAGGAGTTAACATGGCAGAATTTACGAAGGTGAAAGGCAAAGATATCGGCAACATCAAGCTTTATGCACTCAGCACTTGCGGCTGGTGCAAGAAAACCAAGGCGTTTTTAAACGATAATGGCATCAGCTACACTTATGTCGATGTGGATAAGCTCGATGATAAAGAACTCGCAGAAGTGAGAAATGAACAGATGCGGCACAACCCGAGCGGCTCTTTCCCAACCATCGTGGTCGATGATGATCAGTGCATCATCGGCTTTGACAAAGAGGCGCTTGACACGCTGCTGGAGCAAAGAGATGGACGTTAAGCAAAGGCTGAAAAAGCTGCGGCAGGATGCGGACGAGGGCGGGTATACGCTGAATCCGGATGATGCATTCGTCGAGGACCTGTGCGCGGGGTTGATCGCAAATAACGAACGCTACGGCATCGAAAGCTGCCCGTGCCGTCTTTTTGATGGCGATAAAGCAGAAGATAATATGGATATCGTGTGTCCGTGTGTCTACCGTGATGATGATCTTGCCGATTATGGCGCGTGCTTTTGTGCGCTCTATGTGACGGATAACGCGAAAGAACACAAGCAGGTACCCGAGCGCCGCCCATCGCTTGAGCAGCGCAGGCAAAAGGCCAAACCACAAGCCGGTGCCAAAAAGCCCGCCGCGCTGCCATATCCGGTTTACCGTTGCACTGTGTGCGGTTATCTTTGCGCCAACAACAACCCGCCGCGTGTCTGCCCCGTCTGTAAAGCCAAGGCGGAGCGCTTTGAGCGGTTCATGTAATTTATACACAGGCAATATATTGCTGTCATGCTGAGCACCAGCGATACTCCTTTGGGGCAAGAGCGCATCCCATGAATAGTGATGAGAGCAACGAAGCCACTCTCATCAAACAGTTTGGGATTCCTCGCTTTGCTCGGAATGACAGCATGAGGCTTGACCTGCTGTCACGCTGAGCACCAGCGATACTCCTTTGGGGCAAGAGCGCATCCCATGAATAGTGATGAGAGCAACGAAGCCACTCTCATCAAACAGTTTGGGATTCCTCGCTTTGCTCGGAATGACAG
>OBJA01000457.1_pt1:0-35000 | contig 36031 bp, 30 predicted proteins | sample 1519751 | NCBI WGS metagenome assembly OBJA01 (sample SAMEA3881238, study PRJEB22517) | soil metagenome | biome: lake sediment; feature: soda lake sediment; material: sediment, water from around vicinity | place: India | collected 2013-12-23 | depth 3 m
AACTGTGAACAATAAGAAAAAACTGACGATCAAAAATCTTGATTTTTTCATCAGTTTTCGGTGTTGACTAACTATTTGCCCTGTATCAAAATCCATTATTCATCAAGCCCTTCAAAAATTCTTGCTAGTTGCTCATATTCTACTAAAACTGAACGAGGTTTTGTCCCAATATTTTCCGAGACAATTCCAAATTTTTCCAATGAGTTAACAATTTGTGTGGCACGGTTAAAGCCTATGCCGAATACTTGTGTGATCTTATTTAAAGAACATTTCCCTTCTTCTACAACATAAGTAGCAACATCTTTAAATAACTCGTCTATCTGATCTGTGCCTTCACCATAATTCATTTGAACAACTAGAGATTCATGAGTGAATAGATATTCTGGTTGTCTTTGCTCTTTAATAAATTCGGTTATTTCTTCAATCTCCTCAGGAGATAAGTAAGCTCCTTGCAAACGTCTAGCCATACCATTTTCTGAGAACAGCATGTCACCTTTCCCTAGAAGTTTTTCTGCCCCGGTCATATCTAATACCACTGATGAATCAGTAGATGAAGGTACTCTAAAAGCAAAACGTGTTGGGATATTGGCTTTGATTGAACCTTTTAAAATATCTGCTGATGGTCTTTGTGTCGCCAGCAAGACATGAATACCTACCGCTCGTGATTTTTGCGTTAGTTTTAAGATACTTTCTTCGATTTCCGCGCCACCGCTTAATAATAAGTCTGAGGCTTCTTCAACAATTACCACAATTCTAGGCATTTTGATAAAATTAGGAAGATCACTTCTTCTACTATTATAATCAACAACATTTACACTTTTAAAGCGTTTAAGAATGTCATAGCGATTCTCCATCTCTTTGACCATCCATTTAAGCGCTTCATTAGCAACATTCGTTTCATCAATAATTGGTGTAACTAAATGTGGAAGGTCAGCAAACTGTTGAAGATCGACTTTTTTTGGATCAATCAACATCAACTTGACTTCGTCTGGCTTATTTCTAGCAATTAAAGAAACAATAATGGAGGCAATACAGACTGATTTACCTGACTGAGTTGAACCAGCAACTAACCCATGGGGCATCGATTCGATAGATGTATAGATTGGTAAAGCATCAATATCCAATCCAATTGCTAATAATAATGGGTCGGTTGATTTTAAAAATTTAGGATTATCAACAACATCACCAAAGAATACCGATTCTCTTATACGGTTAGGAACTTCAACTCCGACTGTATTCTTACCAGGAATTGGAGCTTCAATTCGGATAGAGAATGCAGATAAACTCATTTGGATATTGTCAGATATTGAAGTTATTTTTTTAGTTGGAACTCCTGAAGCAAGTGATATCTCATATCTCGTTACAGTTGGTCCCATTGTATAATTAGTTACAGCTCCTTCAATGCCAAAAGAAAGCATTGTTTCATTAATTACATCAATATTCTCTTTCACCCAAGAAGGCTCAATTTCAGTTCGAGATTCACTCTTTTTAAAAAGGCTAACTGGCGGTAATTTATAATCGCTTAAACTAACAACGAAGTCGTTTCTTCTTTGAGTTTGATCTTTAATTACTGCCTCTTTTGACGGTTTGAACTCTTCGTAAACAAAATCATCTGAAAAACTAATTTCTTCTGGGGTTTCTATCACTTCGTCTTCTTTAAAAATGAAATCACTTGAGCTTTCTTCTTCAGGAACTTGATGGAAATCTTCGCTCTTGAGTTCCTCTTTATTATCCATTAAATCATTTAACACTTCATCGTTTAAATCAAGTTTTCCTTGTTTTCCAATGTTCTGTGTTTTTTCAAAAAATTCTTCAACAGGAACAGTTTCAACAAAACGGTGTTCATTGATAATATCTTGGGTATTAACTAAAGGCTCAGGCCTCTTTCTGGATTTCAAATCCTCAGGTGATAAACCTTCATCGGAAAAAGCTTTTTTATGAATATTATTGTCAATTGTCACAAATTCATAATAAGAACTACCAAAACGTCTTTGCGCTTCTTCTTTAGTCAACTTTTTATCTTTTCGGAAAATATCATATTTTTTGTCAATATCGCCTGAACCTTTTCGATCATTTGGCACATTGACGATATCTTTGTTTTCAACACCAAAAGGCGAAATAAATGTATTCGTCATGTTTTTTTTATCTTCAATCGTTCTTATCTCAGGAATGAAGAAAGCTCGATTGTCTTTGGTTCTTGATGTCTTAGGGACGATTCGTTCAAGTTTGGGTTTCTTGTTAAAAAGCATTCTAATCCTCCTCAACCTCTAAAATCTGGTCAAAAATCTCTTCGGCTTTATTGCTTTCAGTTTCATCATGTTTAAATAAACTTTTACTGTAGACATTATTGGTTTCTTCCCCAACAATAGCGATAATGAATTTACAAACTTCTTTTGTTACTAAGACCGTTGAAGGCTTGATTGCTAATCTTCTAAACCAATATATTGGATTCGCGTAATTCAAAACTGCTTTTCCTACTGTTAAAAGTTTAGGTAATTGCAACTTTTTACTCAATTTCATAAGCTTAGAGTTATCAATTGCTTTTTTCTTATTTAATATATCGATTATAGTTGAAATCTTATAGCCTTTAAAATGCCTTAAGATCTTACCATTAACCATCTTTTCTACTCTCTTTGTTATATAGTAACTTAGTTCTAACAATTCCTCTATTGATACTTCGTACATCGGATATTTCGCTTTAGGATAGTAGTATTTCGCTATTTCTTCAGCTAATTCAAAACTTAGTTCAAAGGCCACTCGAAAATAGGCATTTTCTGTCAACTTAACTGTTTCCAACATTTGCTCTTGCTTAGTTTCAATCATTTGTTGGATTTCTTTTTTTTCTATCATTTCTGGCAAAGCCAAAAGCCGCTTTTTCTGTTTCCGACTGGATCCAGTAGTAACAATGTATGTTATGAATAACGCTAAAAGAATAAAACCAGTTAAAATTCCTAGTAAAAACTGAGTTATATCAGGAAAAGATATGGCAAAAAAGGATGAAATTATCCAGGAAAAATCTAAAAAATAAGCCATTATTTCATCTCCTTTATTAAGTAAATTATATCTTAAAAGCCAATAATAATCAACGTGTATTATAATTTGCATAATTATATCTCCTATGAGATAATATTTATATGTCGTATGTTTAAGGAAATGATTGCTAATGAAAGATAAATATTTAATTGCTTTAGACTTGGATGGAACTATTTTATATGATTTTGATTCTTTATCTGAATCGCTTTGTGATTTTATGAAAGAAGTTCAAAATCACGGGCATAAAATTGTCATTGCTACAGGAAGACCTTTTCGTAGTTCTAGATTTGTTTATGACCGTTTTGATCTTGATACGCCAATAATCAATTATAACGGCGGTTTAATTACTCATCCAAAAGATGATTCATTTCCTAAGGTAAATTATACTGTGGAAAAGGAAGTTATTTTTGATATTTTTCATAACAATTATGATCATATCAGAAACGCATTCTGTGAAGTCGTTGATGAAATCTACTTACATAAAGAAGAAAAAAGCATTGAACCATTGTTACATGTTAAAGGTTCCACAAAACTTACTATCGGGGAGTTTAAAGACACTTTAGAAAAAAATCCTAATGGAGCAATCATAATTGGTAAGCAAGGAAGAGGCAAGTTAATTAAGGAATATATTGACAAGAACTTTGCTAATAAAGTTCTTTGTAGAATTTGGGATTTATCAGGGGAATATGATTCAATCATTGAAGTTTATACTCCTGAGTCAAATAAAGGTCAAGCTTTACAATATGTTATGAAACACTTAGGATTTACTCAAGATCAAACAATAGCAATTGGCGATGGCCATAATGATATTGAGATGATTGATTTTGCTAAACTGGGTGTTGCTGTTAGAAACTCACATCCTGATTTGATCAAAGTGGCTGATATTATTTTAGAACAAACCTCAAAAGACAACGCAGTATATCATTTCTTATCTGATTATCTAGGAATATAAAAAGGCTGACAAAAATTGTCGGCCTTTATTTTAGGAAAAGTTGAAAACTATTTCTTCTTTCTTCTTTCAGCTCTGCTTTGCTTAGGTTGGAAATTTCCTTGAGTTACGTTTTGAGTCATATTTTCTAGGCTGCTTGGATTCATACCTGCCATTCTTCTCATCATTTTTGATTGTTTTTCTAGCATTGATATTAATCGGTTAATCTCTGTTGATGAGCGACCACTTCCGCTTGCAACCCGATTTCTCCTTGAAGAAGATCGGTTAAGCAGTTCAGGATTTTTTCTTTCTTCTTTTGTCATCGAGCCGATAATAGCTTCGATATAAACAAGTTGTTTATCATCAACCTTGTCAACATCAGCTAATTGGCCCATTCCTGGAAGCATCTTTAATATTCCCGAGAATTTTCCCATGCGTTTTATCATTTTCATTTGTTTCAGCAAATCGTTGTAATTGAAATTGCCTGACATCATTTTTTCCATCATGTTCATTGCTTCAGTTTCATCGATTTCTTCAGTAGCTTTTTCAATTAATGATAAAACATCACCCATACCAAGAATTCTTGAAGCCATTCTCTCTGGGTGGAAGACTTCTAGTTCTTGTAATTTTTCACCAGTTCCGGCGAATTTTATCGGTACTCCGGTTACTTTTCTGATTGATAAAGCCGCCCCACCTCTTGTATCGCCGTCAAGTTTGGTTAAAATACATCCAGTAACTTTTAAAGCTTCGTTGAAAGCTAATGCGACATTTACTGCATCTTGCCCAGTCATCGCATCAACCGTTAATAGAATTTCTTGTGGGTTGGTTATTTTTGCGATATTTTTAATCTCGCTCATCATTGTGCCGTCAATATGTAAACGACCAGCGGTATCAATAATAACTAGGTCATGTCCTTGCTTTTTAGCATAATCCAATCCAGATTTTACGATTTTTTCTGGATCGATCTGTCCCATTTGAAACACTGGGATATCTAATTGCTTACCAACAGTATCTAATTGTTCAATGGCTGCTGGACGATAAATATCCGCAGCGATTAGTAATGGTTTTTTCTCATAGTTTTTTCTAATGTAATTAGCGAGTTTTCCAGCAGTTGTAGTTTTACCAGCACCCTGTAAACCAACCATAAGAATTATTGTTAAACCTTCAGAGAATTCAATTTCACTAGCTTCTGAACCCATGAGTTTTGTTAGTTCATCATTAACAATTTTGACTACCTGTTGACCAGGATTTAAACCTTTTAGAATTTTTTCTCCATAAGCTAATTCTTTAACTTCATCAGTAAACTCTTTGACAACTTTATAATTAACGTCAGCTTCCAATAATGAAATCCTAACGCTAGACATCATTTCATCAATATCTTTTGTTGTTAGTTGCGCTTTTCCACTTAGCCTTCTCAATGCCATTTGGAAACGACTTGTTAAATTTTCAAATGCCATATTACTTCACCTTTTCTATTTTTTTGATTAGTTTTCTTGATTCTTCTGATAAATTTTCTTGTTCTAGCGCCTTGAGTAAATCATCAATATATGAATCTTTCTTGACAAGTGCAAGTTTATCTTCAAAGTTTTCAAGATTTTTGATAATACCTCTGATTTGAAGATGAACTGCATTACGGCTCACTTTTAATATCTCAGAGATTTCTGACAAAGAATAATCATCCGAGAAGTAATACCGAAAATAATCTTTTTGCTTCTCTGTTAATAGATTCTGATAAACGTCAAACAACTGATTATATCTAATTGTTTCTTCCACTGAATACGCCATAATTTACCCCTTATCAAAAAAATCAGAGAATAACCCGTAGATATAGTCTTCAATATCAAAGAACTCCAAATCAGTGATTTTCTCCCCTAATCCCACAAAACTAATAGGTATTCCCAGTTTGTTTCTGATTGCTAAAACAATCCCGCCTTTCGCTGTTCCATCAAGTTTTGTAAGAATAATTCCGGTAACATCGGCAACTTCAGAAAATATTTGTGCTTGCGAAAGTCCGTTTTGTCCAGTAGTTGCATCAATCACTAGATAAGTTTCAAACTCTTGGTTTTTAGTTTCTCTTTTGATGATTCGATTAATTTTATCCAACTCCATCATCAAATTCTTTTTATTTTGCAAACGTCCTGCTGTATCAATCAGTAAAACATCAATCTGATTATCTTTCGCCTGTTTAATCGCATCAAAAATGACGCTTGAAGGATCGCTTCCAGCTTCTTTTGCGATAACAGGCACGCCAACTCTTTCACCAAATACTTTTAACTGATTGATAGCGCCAGCTCTAAATGTATCTCCGGCAGCGAGCATTACTGATTTTCCTTCTGACTTAATCTTATACGCCATTTTACCAATTGAAGTTGTTTTCCCTGTGCCATTGACACCGACAAAAAGAATCACTGTTAACCCTTCTTTATTATAACGAATATTAGTGTTAACAATCTCGCCTTTTAAATATAAGGCAAACATTTCATCAACAATTATGTTTTCCAAATCGATTGGCTTGTCAATTTTTTGAATCTTCACTACTTGCCTAATGTTATCTATAAACTCGATAACGGTATCAATTCCGATGTCAGCCATAATGAAGATTTCTTCTAGTTTGGAAAACAAATCTTCATCAATCATTTTTGACTTTTCCAAAATATCTTTAAGAGAAGATATTGCGGCATTTCTCGTCTTCATCATTCCGATTTTGAACTTTTCCGCTTTTTGTCGTTTCTCTTTGTTATTAAAAAGTTTTGAGAATAATCCCATAATTTCACTCTCCATAAAAATCTATAAGTATTATAACATAGAATTGTTAATTTGAATAAATTAATCAATTAAAAATTCGCCTCAAAATGAGACGAATTTAGGAAGGGTAAGTGTTTTATAACACTTTTTAGGGAAATTCAACTACAACTAAGCAGTTGTACCATTATAATACCATACTATATTAATGTTCGCAAATGATGTTTTTGTGAAGTTTTATGTTTATTTCGCACATTTATGTCCATCAATACAATAGACTTTGTTATCACGATCTCTAACTACGACATTGTCACACTCAGGACAATCTTCATCAACTACTTTAAGCGGTGATATGTATTTACATTTAGGAAAACGGGAACACGCAAGAAATTTATTACCTTTGTTACTGCCTTTTTTCGCTGTTCTTACTACGAGTGTTCCAGTTTTACATTCAGTACATTTGACCCCTGTATCAAAAGGTTCTTCTTTTGTCGATTTTTCCTCAGTTTTTATATATTTACAATTTGGATAATCTGAACAGGCCTCAAACCTTCCATATTTACTTGTTTTAAAAACCATCGGTTGTCCACAAACAATGCATTGTTCTCCAGTATATTCAGGTTTAGCTTTTGGCATATTTGCTTTAGCATTTTCAACTAAAGGCAGAAAATAAGCATAAAAATCACGCAAAACAATTAACTGTTCTTCATTGCCATTAGCGATTTCATCAAGGATTTCTTCCATATTTTTTGAATAATTTGCACTGATAAACTCATGAAAGAACTCATCAAGTTTTTCAACTGTTAAACGACCTTGATCAGAAGGCGCAAACTTCTTGTCAATAATCTCTACATACTTACGTTTGATAATCGTTGAGATAGTGGTAGCGTAAGTTGAAGGTCTTCCGATTCCCAAATCTTCCATATCTTTGATTAATTTTGCTTCAGTATATCTTGATGGTGGAGTTGTGAATAGTTGATTCATAGTTACTCTATCTGCTTTAACTAATTGGCCTTCTAAAAATCTTGATAAATCTAAACCTTCCTTATCTTGTTCATCAAAATCAGAAGTTAGTTTTAAGTAACCATCAAACAGTCTTTTTGAGCTAGTTGCTTTAAAAATCGCTTTGTTGTTTTCTAGCAAGACTGTAGTTACTTCATTAACCGCTGGGCTCATCAATGAGCCAAGTGCTTTGGTATAGATTAATCGATATATTTTATACTCTTGTGATGTTAAGAAACTCTTGATTGATTCTGGGGTTCTTTTGATACTGGTTGGGCGAATTGCCTCATGAGCATCTTGGCTGTTTTGATTGTTCTTTGGTAATCTATAAAAACCAAGATAGTTTTGCCCAAAATGATCTTTTATATAATTTCTAGTCTCATTAACAAAACTCTCTGCTAGTCTTGTAGAATCACTTCTCATATAGGTAATTAAACCTATCGCTTCTCCATTAATCTCGATGCCTTCATATAATTTTTGAGCTATTGACATTGTTTTTGAAGAAGAATAACCATATTTTGAAGAGGCATTTTGTTGAAGTGTAGAAGTTATTAGAGCTTGTTTTGGGTAGGATTTAATCTCTTTTTTTGAAACCTCTATCACTTTATAATGCTCTTCAAGACTATTAACTATCTTTTCAGCTTCATCGTTTGTTTTGATGTCTACTTTTTTATCATTATATTTCACTAACTCTGCTTCAACATCTGCAAAAAACGCAAATATTTCATAATATTCTTCTGGTTTAAAAGCCTCTATTTCTTTTTCTAAGTCAACAATTAATTTTAAGGCCGCTGATTGAACTCTTCCTGCCGATTGAGACTTAATCTTTGATTTAAGCAACATCGATAGTTTAAAACCAATGATTCGATCAAGCATTCTTCTTGTTTCTTGAGAAGAGACCAAGTTGAGATCAATACTTCTTGAGTTATCAAAAGCATTAATAACAGCATCCTTAGTTATCTCATTGAAAACTACACGTTTGACAATCTTATTCTTGATATTTAAAGTATCATATAAATGCCAAGAAATAGCTTCTCCTTCACGGTCAGGGTCAGTAGCTAGATATATTTCTTCAGCGTCTTTAATCGCTTTATTAAGTTCATTTACAACTTTTTTCTTTGCGGGCATTACTTGATAATTTGGTTTGAAATCATTATCAACATCAATGCCCAATCCGCCTTTTCCTGTAGTTGCTAAATCTCGAATGTGACCAATACTGGAAGTTACTTGAAAGTCTTTCCCTAAGTACTGTTTTATCGTTTTTGATTTAGATGGCGATTCTACTATAACAATCTTTTTTGCCATTGAAACACCTCGCTCTTATATAATATACGCTTAAAAAAGCAAATGTCAACCATTTTCATCTCTAAAACCTGTTACAAAAAATCGTGTTTTCCTCTAATAATATTTATATTATTAAGAAAAAATGACTAGCAAAAATTTTGCTAATCAAATCCTTCTATAATAAATGTCATTCGATCCTTTTTTTGTAAATCTTTGATTGTAAAGATTTTCGCTAAGGGAAAATAAGACTTAGCAATTGTTTGAAGTTCCTCTGCTTTATCGAATCCGTGTTCGAAAGCGATGATTGATTTTTCTTTCAGAATTGACTTTGCATCCTTTAAAATTGTTCGATAAAAATCTAAACCATCAACTCCACCAAACAAAGCGATATGCGGTTCATTATCATAGATAATTCTATCTACTTCTTCATCGTTTGGTATATATGGCGGGTTGGAAACAAGGATATCAAACTTTAAACCTTTCAGCGGTTCTAACATGTCTCCTTGCAAGAATTTTACTTCAGCGTTAAGATTTAATGAATTTTCTTTCGCTAAAGAAAGTGCTTCAGGACTAATATCAGTCGCTATCATGTTAAATTTTGGTTCTTCCTTTTTTAACGCTATCGCTAAACATCCAGAACCAGTTCCAACATCAACAATATCAACTTCTTTTCCATTATAATACTCATCATAATATATTAAGACATTTGCTACTAACTCTTCTGTTTCGAACCTTGGAATTAAAGCAGTGTTCTTCACTAAGAACTTGTAGCCAAAAAAGTATACAAAACCAATAATTTGTTGAACAGGAATATTTTTTTCTAAATATAAACCTAAGGCATTGAAGAACTCTTCTTCGTTTTCCTTAGGCATTTCTTCTTCATATTTAAGATATAGTTCGTTTGGCTCCAACTTTGAAAAGTTCAGCATTAATAAATCTGTAGCACTGGTTTCTTTTCTTGCTTTTCTAGTCAGATTCTTTGCTTTGTTTAAAACTTCACGATAGCTAGCCATTACTGTTTAGCCATCTTTCTTTTTTGTTCTTCGAGAATCAATGACTCAATAACCGGTTCTAGTCTCCCGTCAATAATTCGATCAAGCTGTTGAATTGTTAGGCCGATCCGGTGATCAGTCACACGATTTTGTGGATAATTATAGGTACGGATTTTTTCTGACCGATCTCCTGTTCCTATCTTTGTTTTTCTTTCTTCGCCTTCTTTTTCCAATTTTTCCTGAAGCATTTGATCATAAAGACGGGCTCTTAAAATTCTTAAAGCTGATGCTTTATTCTCATGTTGACTTTTTCCATCTTGACACTGAGCAACAGTATTTGTCGGAATATGGGTGACTCTTACAGCTGATTTTGTTGTATTAACAGATTGTCCACCTGGTCCAGATGAACAGAAAGTGTCGATTCTTACGTCTTCCATATCGAGTTCAAAATCAATCTCTTCTGCTTCTGGTAAAACAATTACCGTAGCTGTTGAAGTATGAATTCTTCCGCTTGATTCAGTTTGAGGTACTCTTTGAACGCGGTGTACTCCTGACTCATATTTTAAGTAGGAATAAACATTCTCGCCAGTGACCATAAATTCAATTTGTGAGAAACCTCCGGCTTCTTTAGCTTCGGCGTAGAGAAGTTCAATTTTCCAGTCCATCGTTTCGGCGAATTTTGCGTACATTCTGAACAAGTCACCGGCAAAGATATTGGCTTCATCTCCGCCAGCAGCACCACGAATCTCCACAATAACGTTTTTCTCATCATTTGGGTCTTTAGGCACTAAAAGCAATTCTAGTTCTTCTTCCAATTTTTCAATACTAGTATAAGCAGATTCAAGTTCTAACTCAGCCATTTCTTTGATTTCTTTGTCTTTGTCTTTGGACATTTCTTTTAAGTCATCGATTTGATTGAGAATCGCTTTATACTCACGAAATTTTATAACAGTTTTTTCTAACTTAGCAAATTCTTTAGCTAGCTCAGTTACTTTCTTCACATCTGTAGCGATTTCTGGTAAAGACATCATCTCACCAATCTCTACATATCTTTCTTCTATTTGTTCTAATCTATCTATTAACATTTTATCCCCTTAATCATTAGCCGGCATCGAGTTAAATTTTGAAGTCTCCTTATTGAATAATAATCTAAAGTCTCCAGGTGTTCCGTGTCGGTTTTTCGCAACAGAAAATTGCGTTACATTCCTTTTTCTTTCATCTTCGCTGTCTTCATCTTTTACGTATAAAAAGATGATGATGTCAGCGTCTTGCTCAATTGATCCAGACTCTCTTAAGTCTGACATTTTTGGTTTTTTGTCCTCGCCTTTACGTTGTTCTATCCCTCTTGATAACTGACTTAAAGCGACCACAGGAACCTTTAATTCTCTGGCCATTTCTTTTAAAACCCGCGATATTTCTGATACTTCTTGTACTCTATTTCCTTTATAAGTACCTGATCCACTTAGAAGTTGTAAATAATCAACAATAACTAAATCAAGTTTGTTATTCTGTTTCAATTTACGACATTTACTTCTTAAATCCATAACTTCAACAGTTCCTGAATCATCAAAATAGATATTTGTTCCTTTGAGATTATTAAGAGCTGTTTGTAACTTCTCCCAGTCGCTGGAACTTAAATCAGCTTTTCTTAATCTTGTATTAGGAATCGAACTTTGCGCACTTAAAAGTCTCAGTAATAGTTGTTCAACACCCATTTCAAGTGAAAAGAAAGCGATGTGAGGTCTTTTTTCCAAAGTTCCGATATTCAAAGCTAGATTTAAGGCAAAAGCGGTTTTACCAACACCTGGACGAGCGGCAAGAATCAATAAGTCTGAAGGTTGAAGACCTAGTGTAAACATGTTAAGCATTTTATATCTAGTGTCTAAACCACTGACGTTGTCAACTACTCTTTCTCTTTCCGCTAACTTATCAACAGTCTCTTCGGCAATATCAGCCACATTAATAAAATCTGATGATCTTCTATTTCTTGTGATTTCAAAGATTTCTTTTTCTACTTGGTCAATAAAATGCGGAGCGTCTTCAACGTTCTTGGATTTGTTTATCAACTCACTAAACTTCTCTTGTAGTCTTCTTAGAACCGATCTATCTTTAACGATGTTGATGTATTCGCCTAAATTGGCTGTTGATGGCACGACATTTGACAGATTGAAAATGTAATCTCTTCCACCAATCTTTTCCAAATTACCTAAGTTCTCTAAATAAGCAATTACAGTAACCATATCAATAGCATTGCCATTGTGAAACAATGTCAACATTGCTTTGTAAACTATTTGATTGATTGGGCTATAAAAGTCTTCGACTGATAACTTATCAGCTATAAGATTCATTTCATTATTATTAAAAAATATTGAGCCGAGAACACTTTCTTCTGCTTCTAAGCTGTAGAGAGTTGATTCCATAAATAATCCTTCCTATTCTTGTTCGAGAACTTGCATACTTATAGTCGCTGTAACATCCTTATGTAATTTAATTTTCACTTCATAACTTCCTAATGAGTTGATGTTATCATCTAAATCAATCTTACGTTTATCAACAGTTATATTATATGATTTTTTAAGTTCATCAGCTATTTGTTTTGATCCAACTGAACCAAATAGTTTACCTGATTCTCCAATCTTAACGAACAACTTGATTGGACTCTCTTCAACAGATTTTTTTAGTTCTAGTGCTAACTGATACTCTTTATTTGCTTCTTGTTTTTGTCTATCTAACTCTTCGTTAAGGCTTTTGATATTTGATGAGCTTGCGGCAATGGCGTGTTTTGAAGTTAACAGGTAGTTTCCATAACCTGTAGCGACTTCAATAACATCACCTTTTTTACCTTTGCCTTTAACATCTTTAATTAGAATTACTTGCATGTTAGTTTCCTCCTTAAAGTTTTCTTGTACTATCTCTTCAATCTCCTTAGCAATATTCTCAGGAGAAGTATTTTTAACTTGTGCAGCGGCGTTGTTCAAATGGCCACCACCCCCAAATTTCTCCATAATAATTTGTACGTTGAAATTATTATGTGATCTTGCAGAAACTGCGACTGTATCATTAGAGATGAAACCAATTGCAAAAGCTGCGACGATATTATCAATCTCTAATAATTCATCTGCTGTTTTAGCGAGTTGAACTCGGTCTGTAATATCGTTTTTCTCTAAAAGCGTGATTGCAAAATGGTTATTGATAATTTTGGCACGATTAACTAGATTAGATTTTGTCTTAATATCATCTAGTGATTCGCGTAATAAAAGTTTTGCTTTTGAAGGTTCTGCTCCAAATAGTCTTAGTTTTGCAGCAGCTTCGAATGTGCGAGCGCCAGTATGTGACGAAAAATTATTAGTATCTATCATCATTCCCGCTAGCATCACAGTCGCTTCAAAACCATCAATCTCAACTTCTTCTCTAAAGAAATCGATTAACTCAGTCACAAGTTCGACTGAAGATGAAGCATATGGTTCAACATAGTTCATTAACATATCAGATATCGAGTTATCTAAACGGCGATGATGATCAATTACAACAATATGTTTCGTTTTCTCTGTTAACTGCGGTACATTGGCTTGCGATGGAGAATGGTGGTCAACCATCACCAATAATGAGTCCTGATTAATCTGATCAATTGCATCCTCAGGGTCAATCAAGTAATCAAGCAATTTAACGTATTCTTGATTAAGCATATTTATCAGTTTGGCTGTTGTTTGGTCTACATTATCAAAATCGATAACGATTTTTGATTTCTTGTTTTTTGTCAAAGCCATTTTTAAAACCCCTATAGCCGCACCAATCGCATCAAGATCTGTGCCTTTATGAGGCATTATGAAAACTGAAGATCTTTCATTGAAGAAATCTTCTAAAGCTCGAGAGTTAACTTTTGCAGCAATCTTCGAACGTTTTTCAACTGTATTGGTTTTACCACCAAAAAACTTTATTGGTTGATTCTTTAGATTGACAACCACTTGATCTCCACCGCGTGAAATAGCTAATTTTAAAGCTTCTTCAGCAGCGTCACCGAGTTCTGCTGGAGACGCTTCGTAAGCGGCAATCCCAATTGACAGTGTGACTCTTACACCATTATCACTGGCAATTTTTGAAATCTGATTCAAAATTGTAAACTGTTCTTTCATTAAATCGTCTAGTTTCTTGCGATTCATCATTATCACTGATTTTTCTGGTCTTAAGTTGATGAAATAGATATCATTTGTTGAACACCAAGCGTTTAATGCTGATAACAACAATCCTTGAATATTGGCTTTAACCTGAAAATCAAGATTGGATGTAGCTTCATTGAAATTGTCTAAGCTCATTACACCGATAACGTCAGAAAAATCATAATAGCGTTGCTTTAAAGCTTCTCTTTCTGACACCTCAAATAAGTAAACCGTGTTATTCTTCGGATAGTGGACCACATCGTAAATTTTGTCATATACATTAGTATTGAATCTACCGATTCGTTTTGATACATTATCAAATAAATCGCGGCTGATTACTTTAAGTGTACGATCAACAAGGGCGTTAGAAAAGATTTCTTTTGCATTTGCATTAGCATAAACAATATTTAAGTTTTCATCATAAAGGATAATTCCAACTGGCAAATAACTCAAAGCAATATCTTCACTATTAATTTTTCTTTTTTGTAAAGAGTTAATCTCTTTAATCTTATTCTCAAGTTCCTGAATCCTTTGTTTTTTTGCCTTAACTATTATATTGTTCAATATCAACCAAAGAATAAATACAAATAATAATATATTCAGGAAGATAAAGTATTCTAAGTCAAAATTAGGAAAAACATAAAAAACTCCGGTTAAAAAAACTCCAGCAAATATTATGAATAGGATTACAATTTTCATTCTATTTGATTTTTTCATCTCAAACCTCACGTAAATTCATAATACATCATTATATCATAAACAGCTTTAAAAATAAACTTGTTAAGATGCAAAATAAGTAAGTTAAAAAGCAGTTCATTAAAAACAAAAACCTACAATAGTAGGTTTTAATTAGCAAATCTATTCTTTAACGTATGGTAACAAGCCCATGAAGCGTGCTCTTTTAATCGCAGTCGCTAAATGTTTTTGGTAATAAGCGCTTGTTCCAGTAACTCGTCTTGGTAAAATTTTGCCTCTATCGGAAACGAATTTTCTTAATAACTCATATTCCTTAAAATCAATATATGTAACTTTATTATCAGTAAAATAGCATCTTTTACGGTTTCTACGACGGTTAGTCTTAAATCCTGGTCTTGGCATGATTATTCCTCCTTTTTAAAATGGTAAGTCATCTTCAACATTGTTGAAATTTCCTGTATCGAGATCATCATTTTGCTCTTTAACATCATAAGATTCATCTGTAGCCTGTGCTTTCGTGTCTAAAAAGACAACAGAATCACAGACAACTTCAGTGATATATCTTCTGGCATTAATTTTTTCATCCATATAATCGCGAGTTTGTAAGCGACCTTCGATAGCCACCATTGACCCTTTATTTACGTACTTAGCAACGCTTTCTGCTTGCTTGCGCCAAGTTGTGCAATTAAAGAAATCCGCATTTTTTTCATTGCTATTGGTTGCTTGAAATGGACGATTAACAGCTAAAGAAAAGGTGCATACAGGAATATTGTTTGTTGTGTATCTTAATTCTGGGTCTTTGGTAAGACGGCCAATCAATACAACTTTATTAAACATTAATATTTCCTCCTAAGCTTCGTCTCTAGCTATAACAATATGACGAATGACATCTTCGCGAATTTTCATTACGCGGTCGATCTCAGTAATTGCTTCTTTTGAAGCTACAGTGTCTAAAACAACATAATAGCCTTTTGTAAAATCAGCAATCTCGTAAGCAAGATCTTTCATGCCCCACTCATTTACCTTTACATCTTGAGAACCATTGTTAGTTAAAATTTTATTCATAGCTTCAACTAACTCTTTTCTAGCTTGTTCTTCAAGATTCGGACGAATGATATACATAATCTCATATCTTTTCATACTTCTACCTCCTTTTGGTCTTTTGGCTACTTCATTTAAAAGCAGCAAGGTGATAAATCACAACGATGTATTATAACATACATAGCTTCTTTTGTCTAGAAAAAACAGTTGTGATTTTATTGATTGAATTTTGGTGTTAATGGTAAAAAAAACACCTGTGAAAGGTGTTATTTTAAAATTAACTAGTTGTTCCAGTCGTTGCTGTAGAAGTTGGAACAGTTGTTACTGGTGGGATATATCTTCCTTGGAAAATATCAACAACTTCTTGGTAATAACTTTGATCAGCAATTAAAAGGCAGTTACCATTGATATAATCGGCTTCATCTAAACCTTGTAAAACCGCTTGTAAAGCAGGGCTTTCATTAAGCACTTCTCTCATTCTTGTTTCAGAAACAAACTCAAGAACAATCGCTACTTTATTTCTACCATTAGAGAAAGCAAAAGCTTTAAAACCGATGACAGATGCGATTGGGTTTGTTGTAATTGTTGTCAATGTTGTAATTGTTGAGGTTGTTACGATATCAGTTGGTTCTTCAGTTGTCATTGTTGTTATTTCAATAGTGATATTCAAATCATCAACGATGCTGTCCACTACGTTAAATAATAGTGACCCGCCTCTAAAGTTATACTGATAAACAGCGTATCCCGCTTTGTCAAAGTTTTTTGAAATTTTGTTAATTGAACTACAAGCTGTTAAAGCTCCGATTAAAAGTACAAATGTAAATAAAACTAATATTTTCTTAAATGTTTTCATTGCACACCATCCTAAATAAATTATCCGATATCTATCGTATTCTATCTATATGATTATATCTTATTAAAAGATATAAGTCAATATTCAAATCCTATTTCATTTTTTATGTTTATTGCTTCTTAAAAGGAAGTAACATCGATACTCTTTGTTTGTACTCCGAGTAACCTTCTCGATTTGCCAATTTTTTTTCCATCATTGGAATGCTTATGAACACGAATAAAAGTATCATAAGTAATGGATATGCTATATTAATATCAATTGTTCTTACATGCGATAAATACATTATGTAGATACCAATCCAAAACAATAATTCTCCTAAGTAGTTAGGGTGTCTTGAATATTTCCACAATCCATAATCAATACATGATTTTGTTTTTTGATTTGAAGTTCTAAAATCATACATCTGCTTATCAGCAATAAACTGAATAACCGCGGCCATAAGGGAAATTATTAACCCGATGATAAACACAATACTCACACCTTGAAATTGCATAATATCATGAGCGTTGATTAATTGAGCATAAACAACCAAGGTTGGTATCATATGAATTCCCATTAAGTTTGTGATAAAGTAGACCTTTGGTGCTTGGTTATATAGGTGAGTATATCGCCAATCCTGATGTTTAAAACCTGTCCAGTTTTTCCACCAGTTGTATGTTAATCTAATCCCCCAAACTAAAACAGCTAATAATAAGAGAATTACATTTGCACTGAGGTTTTCATAAATAAGAAGCCATTGGATAACTATCACGATTGGCATTACACTCCAATATGGATCATATACGGAAGCGTTTTTTGTGATATTGCTAAAGAAAAAAACAATTAGTGTCATAACCACATTGGCAACTAAAGTTGAAAGAATTACACTATGGTTGTTTCTAACACCATAAAGCAAAATTGCAGAACCAACAAAAATAGCTAATAAATAAACCACCACAAAAATCCAAATGGTTTGGTTTTTTGAGAAAGACTTGATATCCATGATTATCTCCTTAAAAAATAGTAGTATTAAAATTCTAACATATAACTTATAAAAAAAATACAAAAAGTTATCTCTATGAAAAAAACTCTCTAACTTTTGTTAAACAAAACTGAACAGTTTTGAGTTGTACAACTTCTCTTGTACCAGTGAAACTCTCTTTAAAGAAGAATGTTTGATTGATAATTTTCATAGCTATAAAGACTTCTCCAGGTTGATGACCATCTGATTCATTCGGGCCAGAAACCCCAGAAATGGCGATTAAAATCTCTGCTGGATTAATTTTCTCAAGTCCTAAAATCATTTCCTCAACAACAGCAAAAGAATATACTCCATGCTGATCTATAGTTGTTTTTTTGCAGTCCAATACCTTCATCTTGATGTCATTAGAGTAAACAACACAAGAAAAATCAAAGATTTTTGAAGCATCTTCTTCCTTAGTGATGCTACTAGCTAGCAGTCCGCCAGTCATTGACTCAGCACAACATATTTTAAAACCTTTGACTGAAAGCAACTTGATTAAATCCTTAACAATATCGCTAATTTCTTGGATAAGAATATCTTTCATATTTCACTCCTAAATATTGAATCTAAAATGAAAAACATCGCCGTCTTTTGCTCTGTATTCTTTTCCTTCTAATCTGAATTTACCTTGCTCTTTAGCTTTTGATTCAGAACCAGCTTTTATTAAGTCGTCGTAACTAATTGTCTCTGCTCTAATAAAGCCTTTTTCAAAGTCACTATGAATAATTCCTGCGCATTCAGGCGCTTTCATACCATCTTTAAAAGTCCAAGCTCTTACTTCTTTTTCTCCAGCAGTGAAAAATGTTTTTAACCCCAAGATTTCATAACTAGCAGTAACTAGTTCGTCTAATCCGGAGCGTTTGATGCCTAACTCTTCCATAAAAACTTGTCTCTCATCTTGGTCTAGTTCTTGAAGTTCTTGTTCAATTTTAGCGCTGATAACGACAACTTTTGCACTATCTTTTATAGCTTGTTCTTTAACTGTTTTTATATAAGGGTTTTCCGAATAATCATTAATCTCATTTTCAGAAATATTGCAAACATAGAGAATTGGTTTTGCAGTTAAAAATGAGAAATTCTTAATAAGTTTCATTTCATCATCTGTTAGGTTAAGAGCGCGAATTGGTTTTTCGTTTTTTAAACCTTCAAGAATTTTTTCAAGAATTTGGTATTCATCAACCGCTTCATTATCTAACTTAAGTTCAGCTCTTTTTCTAATTTTTGGTAATCGTTTTTCGATGACTTCCATATCCGCAAAAATCAATTCAATCATTATTGTTTCTAAATCTCTAAATGGATTGACACTGCCATCAACATGGACAACGTTCTCATCATCAAAACATCTAATAACTTGGACGATAGCATCAGTTGTCCGAATGTGAGATAAGAACTGATTTCCCAATCCTTCGCCTTTAGAAGCGCCTTTAACTAATCCAGCGATGTCTCGAAACTCAAAAGTAGTGTTGATTGTCTTTTTTGGATTATACATCCTTGTAAGCACATCAACTCTTTCATCCATTACTTCAACTACACCAATATTTGGTTCGATAGTCGCAAATGGATAGTTTGCAGCTAAAACTTTCGCTTTAGTTATTGCGTTAAAAAGGGTCGATTTACCTACATTAGGCAAACCGACTATTCCTGCAGTTAATCCCATTAATTTACCCCTAATTCTTTTTCTAGCCCGAAAAGTTTGACAGTATTTTCATAAGTACGAGCTTCTATTTCTTCTGTTGAAGTATTTCTAATTGTAGCAATTTCTTTAATAATATATTTGAGGTTTTTTGACTCATTAGTTTTTCCACGATGAGGAATTGGAGCTAAATAAGGCGCATCCGTTTCAATAAGTAAATGCCTCAAATCAATCTTTTTAGCAATCTCTTTTGGTGTATTTGCGTTTTTAAATGTCACTGGACCAGCCAGCGATATATATAGATTCAAATCTGTAAATTTTTTCACATACTCCCAAGATCCGGAATAACAATGCATTACTCCAAGAAGATCTTTATTTTTATGTTTTTTTATAATCTCATAAGTATCATTGATTGCTTCCCGCATATGAATAATAATCGGTAGTTTGTATTTGTTTGCCATTTCTATTTGTTTAATAAACAGTTCATGCTGTTTATCAACATGAGCTTTCTCCCAATAATAATCTAATCCCATTTCCCCAATCGCTTTTACTTTTGGATGATTCAAATTAGCTTCAAGCCAATCCAAATCGCTTTGTTGATAATGTTTAGCCTCACTTGGATGAATACCAATAGCTGCATAAACTTCTTCATACATTGTGGCAATATCGATTGCCATTTCTGATGATTCCTTATTGTAACCAACACATATGAAAGCAGTAACTCCGTTATCTTTTGCTCTTTCAATTATTTCTTCTATTTTTGGAAACAACTCTTGATCGTTCAAATGAACGTGTGAATCAATAATCATATTAGTACTCCTTAATCAAAGTTCTTTCGATATTTCAAATAGTATTTAGCTAGTTTCTCTACTGAAAAACCAAAATATGCTTGTACTTCCTCACCTTTTCCACTTCTGCCAAAATCATCGATACCATAAACTGCATCCGCAAACTGATACCACCCCATTGTAGCCCCCATCTCAATGGCTATAACAGGTTTTTCACATGGAAGAATCTTTGTTTGATAATCTAATGCTTGGTTTTTAAATAACTCGACCGAAGGCATGGAAACAACACGCAAGGATATGTTCATATCTTCTTTCAACTTTATTGCGGTATTAACTGCCAACTCAACTTCAGATCCTGTAGCTAAGAATGTTGCTTCAAAATCATCATCGCCATATACGACAAAAGCCCCTTTTATAAAGTCGTTATAATCTACTTGATAGTTAATGCTAAGGTTTTGTCTGGTTAAAGCGATAATGTTTGGTTTATTCTTAGCGGTTAATGCAAAGCGAAAAGCCTGACGTACTTCATTGGCATTAGCGGGTCTAAAAACGTGAATATTTGGCATTGCTCTAAACATTGTCAATTGCTCAATTGGTTCGTGAGTTGGGCCGTCTTCACCAACAGCTACGCTATCATGTGTAAAGATAAAAGTTGAAGGAATGTCCATTAGACTTGCGATTCTTATTGCTGGTTTCATATAATCAGAGAAGATAAAGAATCCTCCAGAAAATGCTTTCAAATTATGAAGAACCATCCCATTTATAATACCAGCCATAGCATGTTCTCTTACTCCAAAATTGATGTTTCTCCCACTACGATTATTCACATCGAAGTTACCATTAATCCCTTTTACCTTAGTTGAAGAAGTTAAATCAGCACTCCCCCCAATCATTGCTTTTGAATAAGGTGATAGGGTATTTATCAACTTACCAATTGTTGTTCTAGTAGCTTCATCAGCGGTTTCAACTTGAGGTATTAATCTTTCAAAATCAACAGAAAAATCATTGTTAATTACATTAACGAGTTCTTGATAATCATCAGGATACTTCACTCTATAAACATTTAAACACTCTTGCCAACTTATATATGCATCTTTACCTCTTTTTATGAAAGTATCAGCAAAATCCTTGTAAACTGACTTTTCAACCGCAAACTCTTGTGTTTGATAGTTTATTTTTTCTTTCATTCTTAATGTTTCTTCTTTGCCAATAGGTGAACCGTGTGTCTTGGCTGTACCTTGCTCTTTTGAACCAAAACCAATTATCGATTTTACTTCGATAAAAGCTGGTTTATCACCGCTTTTCGCTTTATTTAAAACTTTGCGCAAAGATTCAAGATCATTAGGTTGTTCAACAATAAAATAGTCCCATTGTAAAGCTTCAACTAATTTCTTAACATCGACATTAGTGGCCATATCTGTTGGCCCGTCTAATTGAATATCATTAGAATCGAACAAGACAATCAATTTATTTAAACCAAACCTGCCAGCTATAGCCATAGCTTCCAAACTGATACCTTCTTGTAAATCACCATCTCCACATAGTGCATAAACATAGTGATCGATAATTTTTATGTCATTCTTATTGAACTGTGCAGCAAGATAAGCTTCAGCTATTGCGTTTCCTACAGCCATAGCAATTCCTTGTCCTAAAGGTCCAGTCGTTGAATCAACACCTTTAGTGTGACCAAACTCAGGATGCCCTGGTGTCTTGCTGTTTAGTTGACGAAAATCTTTAAGATCATCAAGAGAAACATCATATCCAGCGAGATGTAGAATTGAATATAATAAAGCACTCCCATGTCCAGCGGCCATAAAAAAACGATCTCGATTAAACCAATCTGGTTTTTCTGGATTTGCTATAAGAAAGTTAGTGAACAATTCATAAACAGTCCCTACCAGGATGCCCAGAATTGGCTTTATTTATCATATCTAAGCCTAAGAATTTAATTGTGTTTATTGATTTTTCCATTATTTCACCTGTTATAAAATTATAATTTTTCAATGAATATTATATCATAAAACTCCATTGATAAAAAGCCTTATCAGTCATATATTTGGTGATAAGAATACCAAAATAAAAAAGCATCCAAAGGGATGCTTTTTATCAATAAAAAGTAAGTAATTATTCTAAGATTGTAACAACTGAACCAGCACCAACAGTATGTCCACCTTCACGGATTGAGAACTTAGTTCCTTGTTCCAAAGCGATTGGATGAATTAATTCAACTTCCATTTCAATATTATCTCCAGGCATAACCATTTCAACACCCTTAGGTAATTGGATAACACCAGTGATATCTGTTGTACGGAAATAGAATTGTGGGCGATAGTTTGAGAAGAATGGAGTATGTCTTCCGCCTTCATCATGGCTCAATACGTATACTTGTGCAGTAAATTTAGTATGAGGTGTAACTGACTTAGGTTTAGCAATAACTTGACCACGTTGAACTTGCTCTCTTGAAACACCACGTAATAATAAACCTACGTTATCTCCAGCTTGAGCATAGTCTAATAATTTACGGAACATTTCAACGCCAGTAACAACAACTTCTTTAGTATCTCTAATACCAATGATTTCTACTTTGTCATTAACTTTGATTTGTCCACGGTCTACTCTACCAGTAACAACTGTTCCACGACCTGTGATTGTGAAAACATCTTCAACTGGCATTAAGAAAGGCTTGTCAACTTCTCTTTCAGGAAGAGGAATGTAATCATCAACAGCAGCCATTAATTCTAAGATTTTTTCTTCTGCTGCAGCATCTCCATTAAGAGCTTTTAAAGCAGAACCAACGATGATTGGTGTTTCATCTCCTGGGAATCCGTATTCGTCTAATAACTCACGGATTTCCATATCAACTAATTCAATTAGTTCAGGGTCATCAACCATATCAGCCTTGTTTAAGAATACAACTATTTTTGGAACCCCAACTTGACGAGAAAGTAAGATATGTTCTCTAGTTTGAGGCATAGCGCCATCAGCTGCAGAAACAACTAAGATAGCTCCGTCCATTTGTGCAGCACCTGTGATCATATTTTTTACGTAGTCGGCATGCCCTGGGCAGTCAACGTGTGCGTAGTGACGGTTTTCTGTTTGATACTCGATGTGAGCTGTATTAATAGTAATACCTCTTGCCTTTTCCTCTGGAGCTGAGTCGATTGAAGCATAATCTCTAACTTCAGAAAGGCCTTTTCTTGCTAGTACCGCTGTAATAGCAGCAGTTAATGTAGTTTTACCATGGTCAACGTGACCAATGGTACCAATATTAACGTGTGGTTTAGTACGTTCAAATTTAGCTTTAGCCATTATATATTTCTCCTTTTTATTATAATTTTCGCTTTTTAGCATGTGTTAATCGATATTATTTTATAACAATATCTTAAATATTGCAATAATTAAAAATTATTGGTTTCAATTAATAAAAATTAATTGTTTCGTTTTGTGATAATTTCTTCTGCAATTGATTTTGGACACTTCTCATAATGAGAAAATTGCATTGTAAAGTTAGCTCTACCTTGAGAATTTGATCTCAAAGATGTTGCATAACCGAACATTTCTGATAGCGGTACTTTTGCACCAACTTTTTGTGCATTTCCTTGTTTTTCTTGACCTTCAATTCTTCCACGTCTTGATGTTAAATCACCGATAACATTTCCGATATAATCCTCTGGTGTTACAACATCAACACTCATGATTGGTTCAAGCAAGGTTGGAGCACATTTTTCTTTTGCTTGTTTTAAAGACATTGATGCAGCAATCTTGAATGCCATTTCACTTGAATCGACCTCATGATAAGAACCGTCATAAAGTGTTGCTTTAATATCCAATAATGGATAACCAGCTAAAACACCGCCTGGTAATGATTCTTGAATTCCTTTATCGATAGTTGAAACATATTCTCTTGGTACTGTTCCACCAACAATCTTATCAACAAATTCGTAGCCTTTGCCAGGGTTTGGTTCATATTTAACCCAAACATGTCCATATTGACCTCTACCACCGGACTGACGAACGAATTTACCTTCACAATTAGCTTCTTGAGTAATTGTTTCACGGTATGATACTTGAGGATTACCTACAGTTGCTTCAACCTTGAATTCTCTTCTCATACGATCAACAATAATCTCTAGGTGCAACTCACCCATTCCTGAAATAATTGTTTGTCCCGTTTCTTTATCTGTGTAAGTTCTGAATGTTGGGTCTTCTTCACTAAGTTTTTGTAAAGCAACACCCATTTTTTCTTGATCTTTTTTGGTTTTAGGTTCAATTGCAACTGAAATAACAGGTTCAGGGAATTTCATAGATTCTAAAATCACATGTGAATTCTCTGAAGCTAAAGTGTCACCAGTAATTGTGTCCTTTAACCCAACTGCAGCAGCAATATCACCAGAATAGACCTCTTCGATTTCCGTTCTTGAGTTTGCATGCATCTGTAATATTCTTCCTAAACGCTCTTTTTTGCCTTTAGAAGTATTCATTACATATGAACCTTTTTTGGCTACTCCAGAATAAACTCTGAAGAATGTTACACGACCTACGAACGGGTCAGTCATAACTTTAAACGCTAAAGCTACAAACTCTTTGCCATCATCATGCTGAATAGTAACAAGATCATCATTACGGTTATATCCTGTAATTTGTGCCACTTCTATTGGTGATGGTAAATAATCTATAACAGCATCTAAAACAAACTTAATTCCTTTATTCTTAAATGCAGAACCACATAAAACTGGGAAGAACTGAACAGTAAGTGTTGCTTTTCTAATAGCTTGTTTTAGCATATCAGAACTGACTTCTTCACCTTCAAGGAATGTTAACATTAATTCTTCATCGAAATCGCAAAGAACTTCAATTAACTTATTTCTTCTTGTGGTTGCCTCTTTAAGTAAATGATTTGGAAAATCAATTTCGTTGTAATTTTCTTCTGGTCCACCATCAAAATGGTAAGCCTTCATTTCTACTAAATCAATAATACCTGAAAAATCATCCTCAGCTCCAATCGGCCATTGAATAGCCTCAGCTTTTTCTCCCAAACGGTGATGGATTGAATCGATTGCAGCGCCAAAGTCCGCACCAATTTTATCCATTTTGTTTGCAAAAACCAATCTTGGAACTTTATATTCATTTGCTTGACGCCAAACAGTCTCAGTTTGAGGTTCAACTCCTGCTTGAGCATCCAATACCGCTACAGCACCATCTAATACACGCAACGATCTTGACACTTCCACAGTAAAATCAACGTGTCCTGGGGTATCAATAATATTTACTCTATGATTTTTCCAGAAAGCAGTCGTAGCTGCTGCGGTAATGGTAATTCCACGCTCTTGTTCTTGTTCCATCCAGTCCATTTGACTAGCACCATCATGAGTTTCTCCCATTTTATGGATTCTTCCCGTATGATACAAGACTCTTTCTGTAGTTGTGGTTTTACCAGCATCGATATGTGCCATGATACCGATATTACGTGTTTTATCTAAACTATATTCACGTGCCATAACTTTCTTACCTTTCCTTTAATTAAAATCTGTAATGTGCGAAAGCTTTATTAGCTTCTGCCATTCTATGCATATCTTCTTTCTTCTTAACTGATGCTCCTGTATTATTACTTGCATCGATAATCTCTTTTGCTAATCTTTCTTCCATTGTTCTTTCATTACGTGAACGAGAATACTGAACTAACCATCTCAAACCTAAAGTTGTTCTTCTGTCAGCTTTAACTTCACCTGGAACTTGATAGTTTTGTCCGCCAATACGACGGCTTCTAACTTCTAAAACAGGCATGATATTATTCAAAGCTTCATTAAAGACTTCAATTGGTTCTTTACCAGTTACTTCTTTAATTCTAGCGAACGCATTATATAAAATGTTTTGTGAGAGATTCTTCTTTCCATCTAACATTATATTGTTGATTAGTTTAGTAACTAACTTCGAATTATAAATCGGATCTGGTAAGACGTCTCTTTTTACGATTTTACCCTTACGAGGCATAAGTAATTCCTCCTTTCAAAATTCTTAACTTATTTTAATTTATTTTTTTGCTTTTGCATCTTTTTTAGGTCTTTTTGCTCCGTATTTAGAACGGCTTTGCATTCTTTTGTCAACAGCTGTTGTATCTAGTGTTCCTCTTACGATATGGTAACGAACACCAGGTAAGTCTTTAACACGTCCACCACGAATTAATACAACGCTATGCTCCTGTAATGAATGACCGATTCCAGGGATATATGCGTTAACTTCACCACCGTTTGATAAACGAACACGAGCATATTTTCTTAACGCTGAGTTAGGTTTTTTTGGAGTCATTGTCGCAACTCTGACACAAACACCACGTTTTTGTGGAGAACTAACATCAGTGTATTTCTTTTGCAAGCTGTTAAACCCAATGTTCAACTGTGGAGACTTAGATTTTTTAGTTTTGTCTTGGCGTCCCTTTTTAATTAATTGATTAATAGTTGGCATGTACATTCCTCCTTTCATACCCACACACCCGGGAGGTGCGCTTGTCTCATTTTTATAAGGTTGCGGGGCAACCTAAGGATTAATTATAAATTAAAGCGTTATTATTATACACCACTATACTAGGTGTGTCAAGTTATAATTTTTTCTGATTTTTTCAGCCTTATATATTATATCTTAAACATAAAAAAAATCAAGTAAAATGATAGTCAAATTACTCGATTTTTTGATATTTTTTTAACTAAATATATTAACAAAAATAGTCTATCGGTTTTTATCCCCAATTTTTCTAATTCTTCCGTGGTAGAACATCAGTACCACGATTAAAACAACGGCTGAAGTAGATAAACCAAGAACATCACTTAGCCCAATCTCATAGTTTCCTGATAAATACATGTAAATTGATTTCACAAATAAATAAAATTCTTTGATAAACAGCAAGATAGCAACATAAAATAGAATGTTTGATTCCTTTAAGGCATTTTTTACATTTCTTGTATTAATGATATTTTGAAGAAAACGATCATTTTGTTTATAATTCGCTAAAACCTTATTTACTTCAAACCTTCTTGAGATTGTGTTGGCTATGGTTTGTGCGCCTTTATAACGATATACATTTACTTGCCAAATTGATAATGTATTAGCGAACTCATTACTAAGTATTTCATAATCTTTAACATTAAGTGTTTTGTTTTCTTCAAGAGCTAATGCGACTTTAACATTAGTTCGATAAACCGCGCTAAGTTGCATAACGATTAATTCAACAATAAAAATCAATAAACTAACATACTGTAGCTTTCCTTCTCCATCGTTTTTCAAGCATTGATATATAGTCGATTCAGATACATAAATATCACTGAAATCATAAACAGCTACATTATCATTAGCAAGACTTTTGTACTTCTCTGAAATTACAAATGTTTCCACTAAGCGTGAGTCACTAGTTTCATTTGCCATATAGTATAATATTTCTTCATCAGTAGCTTTTTCAGTTTGAATAATACACGTTTTGGCTTCACCGTTTTTCTCTAATCCAAATTTTGAGGAAAGAAAATCTTTAAGTTTTTCCCGAGAATTAATAACCAACCCTTCTCTGGTAACTTGGTCAAGTATGTTTGTTGGATTTCCCTCGTATGCACAAATCACTCCAGTAACCACAGATAATCTTGTTTTCTCGCAATAAGTGATAAAAAGTTTTACTTTTGTTGTATCTAGTAAAATTCTATCTTCCTCTTTTTGGGCATCAGAATAAACAAAAAAATCATGTTCACCCAAAAATCTTCTTTCAAACGTTTTACTTACTCTATCGACCAGTTCAGAGTCAGATGCTTCATTTAGTTTTTTCAAATATTGTGTTGCAAAATCATCATTCTTATCTTTGCATATTTCATCGAGATGTGAATATGACTTCTCAACATGACATGGTATTAGAATAAAAATATCACTTTTCATTATTGTATTCTCTTAAGAAAGCTTCGTAATCTCCTATGTATAATTTTGCGTCGCCTTCTTCTTCATCATAAATTTCTTTGATAATTTTACAACCAAATGATTTTAAAATATGTTCTCCAGCCCCACTTACTGCATATCCGCTGATATCAGATATAAAATAACCGTCTTCATGATATTTTTTAATTCGATCTTTAAAGGCTGAAGTTAATAACCGGAATAGTCCATTACCTTTGTATTCCGGATTAATAACCATCGAAATAATAAAAATATGATGATGATTACCTTTGATTAATTCTTCCATATCTTCTGGAACAATATTGTTATCATAGAGATTATCACTCTCTAACATGGCATTGAAGAACACATTGGATACTGGAAAGAAACAAATATACCCAATGATTTTGTCTTCATCAAATAATAAAAGGAAAGACTCTGGAACTTTTTTAAACCGTTTTGAATCACTTTCAATACTGCCCGCCATTGCTTCAGTATATACCGCTTTGTCCAAATGATATACTTGAGTAAGCTTTTCTAAATCAAACTCATGTGTTTGTTCTACGTAGTATTTTTTCATTATTTCCCTCTGCTTCTTTATTGTTTTATACTATTTTATCACAAACTATTTAAAAATAAACTATCGATTAGAAAACAATAACCATAAGCAATACTTTATTTAATCATCGGAACAAATCTAACATTTCCCAACGATTCTTTTATAATCTGGTTATTTGATTTCTTTATTAAAACAAGGTCCTGCCAAAGAAAGCGATCAACAGGGATAACCATTCTCCCGGGATCACATAGTTGAGAAATTAATGCGATTGGAATACTATCGGCAGCGCAGGAAACGATGATTTTATTAAAAGGCGCATAATCCTTCAAACCAAAATATCCATTGCCTAAAACAAAGACAACATTATCAATATTTAAATTACTCAATCTTTTTTCTGCAATATCGATTAATTTCTCATTAATATCGATAGTATAGATTTGCTTAGCAAGACAAGCTAATAAAGCTGTCTGATAGCCAGAGCCTGTTCCTATCTCTAAAACTGAATCATTTTTATTGATTTCTAAACTATCAATCATTAAAGCAACTATATACGGTTGTGAGATAGTTTGGTTACAGCCGATATCTAATGGATAGTCTTCATAAGCAAACTTAATTTGCTCATTACCAACAAACAGGTGTCGATCAATCGTCATAAAAGCATTAATAACACTTTTAGACTTTATCCCTCTTGCGATAATTTGATTTTCTACCATCATTTTCTTCTTGTTTTGAAAAGTAGTATCATCCATATATACCTCCTCACTTCCATTTTATAAAAAAAATCATTACAGACCAGTAAAAGTGTTTACTTATCTATTTTTGGTGCTATAATAGATTAAGTAGAAAGGAAAGTGTTATAAATGCATTCATTAGTCGCGCCATTGTTTGGCGATAAACATTTTATGGGTTTAGTTTTTATTGCTATCTTGTTTATCTTTTTTTTACAAGTAGTCAACACTAGGTCAAATCCTAATCATCATAAAGCAATTCTAGTTTTTATGATTTTGTTTTATATTTTAGAGTTTGCAAAACTAGGGTATATCATTTATGGAGACAAGAGTTTTCCTGTTTATCAATTACCACTTCATTTATGCTCTTTACCTCTTTATCTATATCCATTAATGTATTTCTTTAAAAACTCTAAAATTGTCGATAGTTATATAAAACCAACTGCATACAGCTTAGTTCTAATCGCTGGAGTTATGGCTTTAGCAATGCCGACAAATATTCTCGGCAATGCGAATAGTTGGTTTCCACTAAAAGATAATGTGCTCCCGATTATTTCTTTCATTTACCATGGTTTAATGATTTTTTCGTCTATTTATTTACTAAAATCCCATTTTTATCAGTTCAATGTTAATGGTTATCCGAAAACAATGATAGTTGGCTTGATATTCGCTATTATCGCTATGTTTTTCAACGATATTCTTGACAAGGACTTTATGTTACTTAACAAAGGGACAGGATCTCCATTGAACTTTATTCTTGATATATCCAAACCATTATATGTGATTTCAATGATTGGTGGATTTGCAATATTGGTTGGCATTGTCTTCTTTATTACCAATCTAGCTGTGGCAAATAAACCGGTTCAATCTACAGCAAAAGACACAGTTTAACAAAATAACTAAAGAACAGATTCTAGTAAAAAATAGATTTTGTTCTTTTTTTTGTAAAAAAAATGAAAAGCACCCCAAATAAGGTGCTAGATGTTTTTTGTAAAAAATTTCATCCCAGTTCCAGTATCCTCTATCAGAGTATTAGATGGATATTTAATCAATTTGATAGCAATATAAAAATCACCAGCACATCCACTAATATGAACAGCAAATAGGGCAAAAAAGAATAGCAGATCTAATCCATTCACAAAAAACATTGGCGCAATAAAAACAACTGACATTATTATGGCTGGAGCTAAACCTGCAAGTAAGTATGGTTTTTTATAGAAGTATACACCAGGAACACAAGCTGAAGCCATAATTCCATGGAAGCCAAATTTAACTTTTTCTTTGGTAGCTAATTTAAAGAAAATCGCATGGATAATTTCGTGTACAACAATATAAAGGAAAAGACTTGCTATTAGAATAATTGTTCTTATTATCAAATTGTTATTAACTAGCATATCATTATTAAACGAAAAAGCTAAAGATTTATCAGTGAACCTTAAAATCAAATAATACACTACAATAACAAGAACCAGAATTAATAAACTATAGACATTGACCAGGAACAACTCTTTTTTATCCTTCAACATGTCTATTTGATAGTCGAGTTGATATTTATCTGGTAATGTGTTAAAACTTTTGAATCTATACCCATCCCTGCTCATATTAAATTCTCACTTTTAGGAATTTCGCTTCGTACATCAGCTTATCCACTTCTTCTATCATCCCTTTTATTGATTGACTTTCATCGCCTAAATAGACTTTATAGCCATAGCTATAGCTAATTGGCTCGGGAAGTACTTTACTTTTGTTTAAAATTTGAATGTTTTCATAGAATGCATCTAAAGACTTGATTAAATCTAGCTCAGTATCAACATACTTAAGTACCGCAAATTCATCGCCACCAATTCTCGCTAGATAGTCTCTATGTCCAAAACTGTTCATCATGTTTTGGGCAAAAAGGTTTAGTGCTTTATCCCCTACCAAATGTCCGTGTCGATCATTTACTGTTTTTAAACCATCTAGATCGAGAATAACAATCGAAAGAACTTTATTGCTCTTTGTTTTCATATTGAGATTATTGATATGGTTCTCAAAAGCGCCTTTGTTTTTTAATCCAGTTAAATAATCTGTAATAACCATTCGCGACTGAATGAATACAAAGACCAAGAAAACAGAGAATGATAATGCTGGCCATATCAATAATAAACCGTAATTAAGAGCTTGAATTACTCCGGCAATCATTGGCGGAATCGAAAAAAAGACCAATGGAAAAAACTTTTCTCTGCTGACTTTTTTGTAATTGGCAATTACCATTATTATTGGAAAAATCATATAGAAATACTGTAAAATAATTGAAACATAATAGATACTGCCACGAGAATAAACATTATTTGCATCTATTGAAAAGTACAAAGGCCAAATTAAACTTACAAAAGTAAAAATAGTATTCAAGGTAATTGGCATCAAGAATAAGATGAACTTAAAATCCATCTTTGGATTAACTCGATAGAGTAAATGATGTGTATAAAAAAACCATATTAAGGCAATAAATACCGGCAATCCAAAAACTAATAGAGTAGTTATCGTAAGAAGCACTCCACTACCAGTTCCATTTGCACCGTTTAGATGTTCATGAGCAATATCAACAATAAGCATAAAAGCAGTCAACAAAACTACCTTTTGAAAAAGGGTGGCAGCTGACACGGAATTTGGTGATTGCTGTTTTAAACTTATATAAACAGTGATTAATATAAGTATTGCAAAAATATATAAATAAATCATTTGTTCCATACAAATCACATCTTTCGAATGGTTTTACACTTTTTATATTAAAAATATTATATCACCAATTAAGTATTTTTTTAGAGTTTTTAATTGATTTCTACTAAATTTTAATAAAAATAAAAAAAATCCCTGATTTAATCATAGGATTCTTCTTTTTATTGAAAGAATAGCCTGGCAACGTCCTAGTCTCGCACGGTTAGTACTACATTCGGCGCTGAAGTGCTTAACTTCTGTGTTCGGTATGGGAACAGGTGTGTCCACCTCGCCATCGCCACCAGACTTTAATCTCTCAAAACTGAATAAATTGTATTATTGCAAAGTTAAGTCCTCGACCTATTAGTACCAGTCAGCTAAACACGTCACCGTGCGTACACACCTGGCCTATCAACCTCATCATCTTTGAGGGGTCTTACTTATTTAAAATAATGGGAAATCTCATCTTAGGGGGGGCTTCACGCTTAGATGCTTTCAGCGTTTATCCCTTCCACTCTTAGCTACCCAGCTATAGCCTTGGCAGACTAACTGGTGCACCATTGGAGTGTCCATCCCGGTCCTCTCGTACTAAGGACAGCTCCCTTCAAATTTCCTACGCCCGCGACAGATAGGGACCGAACTGTCTCACGACGTTCTGAACCCAGCTCACGTACCACTTTAATCGGCGAACAGCCGAACCCTTGGGACCTGCTCCAGCCCCAGGATGTGATGAGCCGACATCGAGGTGCCAAACCTCCCCGTCGATGTGGACTCTTGGGGGAGATAAGCCTGTTATCCCCGGGGTAGCTTTTATCCGTTGAGCGATGGCCCTTCCACTCGGAACCACCGGATCACTAAGCCCGACTTTCGTCCCTGCTCGACCTGTATGTCTCGCAGTCAAGCTCCCTTCTGCCTTTACACTCTTCGCGCGATTTCCGACCGCACTGAGGGAACCTTTGGGCGCCTCCGTTACTCTTTAGGAGGCGACCGCCCCAGTCAAACTGCCCGCCTGACACTGTCCTCTAGCCCGATTCCTGGCTACTAGTTAGATACTAAGTATTAGAAGGGTGGTATCCCAACGGTGACTCCGCTGAGACTAGCGTCCCAACATCAACGTCTCCCACCTATCCTGTACATCCAATACCCAATATCAATATCAAGTTGCAGTGAAGCTCCATGGGGTCTTTCCGTCTAGTCGCGGGTAACCTGCATCTTCACAGGTAGTATGATTTCACCGAGTCTCGAGTTGAGACAGCGCCCAAATCGTTACGCCTTTCGTGCGGGTCGGAACTTACCCGACAAGGAATTTCGCTACCTTAGGACCGTTATAGTTACGGCCGCCGTTCACTGGGGCTTCAATTCAATGCTTCGATCGCTCTAACATCTCCTCTTAACCTTCCAGCACTGGGCAGGTGTCAGCTCCTATACTTCATCTTGCGATTTAGCAGAAACCTGTGTTTTTGGTAAACAGTTGCTTGGGCCGCTTCTCTGCGGCTTTAATTTCTTAAAGCTCCCCTTCTCGCGAACTTACGGGGTCATTTTGCCGAGTTCCTTAACAAGGGTTATCTCGCGCGTCTTTACATTCTCTGCTCGTCCACCTGTGTCGGTTTACGGTACAGGTACCTATTACATTAACCATAGAAGCTTTTCTTGGAAGCCGAGATTCACCAGACTTTCGTCATCAGTGCTCAGGATATCTGTGATGCGGATTTGCCTATCATCACTCCCTCGCTACCTTAAACAGACTATTCCTCCAGTCTGCTCTGGTTATCTTTCTCCGTCACTCCTTCTGTCTAATAGGTAGTACAGGAATATCAACCTGTTGGCCATCGGCTACGCTCTTCAGCCTCACCTTAGGACCTGACTAACCCAGGGCGGACGAACCTTCCCCTGGAAACCTTGGACTTTTGACGGATGGGATTCTCACCCATCTTTTCGTTACTCATACCGGCATTCTCACTTCTAAGCGCTCCACTACTCCTCACGGTATAGCTTCGACGCACTTAGAACGCTCACCTACCAATCAATACATTCGTATCAATTCCGCAGTTTCGGTATTATGCTTAGCCCCGGTACATCTTCGGCGCAGATCTATTCGACTAGTGAGCTGTTACGCACTCTTTAAAGGATGGCTGCTTCTAAGCCAACCTCCTAGATGTCTATACGGATCCACTTCCTTTCCCACTTAGCATAAATTTTGGGACCTTAACTGGCGGTCTGGGCTGTTTCCCTCTTGACCACGGACCTTATCACCCGTAGTCTGACTGCCGAACCTATATGTCAGTATTCAGAGTTTGATTGCATTCAGTACCCCTTGCGAGGCCATCATACATTCAGTGCTTTACCCCCAACACATTTATCAGTTCGACGCTAGCCCTAAAGCTATTTCGGTGAGAACCAGCTATCTCCGTGCTCGATTGGAATTTCTCCCCTAGACACAAGTCATCCGGGCCCTTTTCAACGGACTACGGTTCGGTCCTCCATTGCGTGTTACCGCAACTTCAACCTGCTCATGCCTAGCTCGCACGGTTTCGGGTCTATAACAACATACTATTTCGCCCTATTAAGACTCGCTTTCGCTGCGGCTCCACTCCTCAAAGCTTAACCTCGCATGTTATCATAACTCGCCGGTTCATTCTACAAAAGGCACGCCATCACCCTTTAACGGGCTCTGACTTGTTGTAAGCATATGGTTTCAAGTTCTATTTCACTCCCTTCCCAGGGTTCTTTTCACCTTTCCCTCACGGTACTGGTTCACTATCGGTCACTAGGTAGTATTTAGCCTTCGGAGATGGTCCTCCGTTCTTCCGACAAGGTTCCACGTGCCTCGCCGTACTCTTCATTATCCCGAGTCCTTACTATTTCGTCTACGGGAGTTTCACCCTCTTCGCTTCGCTTTTCCAATACGATTTGACTATAATACGGTTTTGTAACTCTTAATTTGGATAATTGGGCTGTT
>OBJA01000458.1_pt1 | contig 36015 bp, 34 predicted proteins | sample 1519751 | NCBI WGS metagenome assembly OBJA01 (sample SAMEA3881238, study PRJEB22517) | soil metagenome | biome: lake sediment; feature: soda lake sediment; material: sediment, water from around vicinity | place: India | collected 2013-12-23 | depth 3 m
TTTATTTCAATTTCTTTTTTTATTAACCAAATAGACCCCTAAAAGTACAAAAATTGTTGCGATGATTTGAACTAAATTCAAAGTTTCTCCATCAATAATTCCCCAAAAGATAGCAAAAACAGGAATTATATACGTGACAGATGATGCAAACATTGCCCCTACTCTTGTTATTATATAGTTAACAATACTTACTGCTACTGCCGAGCCAAATAAACCTAGTAGAATAACGCTAGTTAAATCAAAAATAAATGTCTCGGATGTTAATGCGCTAGAAAAGTCACTGAAAATCAAAATAGCTCCACTTACTGGTCCAATGAATATAAATGCGAGAGCAGCGATTTCAATCCCCTTTAGCGACTTCAGAAACATATTTACCTGATTAATATTTATTGCATACAGAATTGTTGCCAAAACAATGTATAATGCATACAAGTTCATTTCTCCAAATGCAAAAAGTTTATCCTTTGTTACCAACATAACAGCACCAAACAAGCCGAGCATAACCCCACTTGCCTGCAAAATATTTGTTTTGACTTTAAAAAAACTAATACCGAGAATTAGAACAAAAACAGGAACCATTGAATTGAGTATGCCTGCAAGATTTGAATCAATACGTGTTTGTCCGAGAGGGAAAAGAAGGGATGGTATAAGATTCCCAATAAAAGCGACAATTAAAATATTAATAATGTTTCCTCTATTAATTTTAGGCAGGTATCTCAAGCCAAAAGGTAACAAAAACACAAAGGCACTAAAAAGACGAATGGAAGAGACCTGCCAAAAATTAAAACTTCTTAATCCAAACTTCATTAAAATATAAGATCCTCCCCATATCAATCCAAGTAATAATAGTCCTCCCCATGCAAGATATAATGATTTTTGTTTATGACTTTCCATATTGGTACAAAAATTGAAGTTCAAAATTAATAAGATTAGTTAAATAAAGATTAAGATAATTTTAAATATGCAGACTTTTTTTAAAATAAGTTTTCTTTCAATTTTGTTTCTTACCATAACATCCTCAGCATCAGCTCAGGAGTATAAAATTCCATCATATTTCAGAAATTTTATTAATGTAGACAGTATTCTTTTTAACACTAGAGAGGTAGTAATTTTCTTTCCAGAAGTTATTGTTCTTCCGCAAAAGGTTTTTAAAAATGAAAGAGAGCGTAGACGATACAACAGACTAGTTAGAAATTTTAAAGTAGTTTATCCATATGCATTACAAATTGGTGAAACTTATAGAAATATTGAGGACTCTATTATTAGAATTAGTAATCCTGAATTAAGAAAAAGATATATAAAACTTAGAGAAAAGCAAATAATGGATTACTATAAACCACAGTTAACACAACTCACACTCTCTCAGGGCGTTTTACTAGTCAAGCTATTAGATCGTCAAACCGGTTCTACTGCTTTTGAAATAATCGAAGAACTAAAAGGCTCCGTTAAGGCTTTTTTCTGGCAGGGATTTGCTCTGCTTTTTGGCAATAATTTAAAAAGAGAATATGACTCTAAAGGTGAAGATAAAGATATTGAGTATTTAGTTATCAGATACGAAAATGGGTCTCTCTAATTTGAAACATATCAAAAAGCATCGATAATTATTTCATGAAAAATATCTCCGATACTCATTCCTACAGTTTTTAACTGTTTTGGGACAATGCTAGCAGCACTCATACCAGGGATAGTATTAACTTCAAGAAAATAAGGTATTCCTTTTTGTATTATAAAGTCTATCCTAACTATGCCTTTACATGAAAATTCGTCATAAATTTTCGATGCATATTCTTGGGTAAGTTTTGAATAGGCTTCGGGTACACGTGCTGGGGTAATTTCTCTTGTAATATTCTCATCATATTTCGCTTCTGTGTCGAAATACTCATTATCAGTATCAATTTCAGTAAGAGGCAGTATAAATACTTTTTGTCGGGTTTTCAAAACTCCACATGAAACCTCAATTCCATCAATAAACTGTTCGATAAGTACAACATTATCTTCCTCATATGCCTTCATAATTGCGGGTTCAAGTTCTTCTTCTGTAAATACTTTTGAGACTCCGTAGCTTGAGCCAGCCATATTTGGTTTAACAAAACAAGGATATCCAATTTCTCTTTCTACTAAAAATTTGTCTATTTCATCTCCTTTTCTGTGAATTAACATTTTAGCCATTGGAATGTTTGTATTGCTAAGATGTTTTTTACTAGCGATCTTATCAAAAGTAAGAGCAGAACAAAAAACACCGCTCGACGAATATGGTATTCCAATAATATCTAAAAGACCTTGTATTTTACCGTCCTCACCAGGTGTTCCATGCAAGGCATTTATAACAAAATCAAATCTAATATGCTGCTTCCCTAAATGAAAACTAAAGTCTTTTATGTTTAATTCAAGTTCTTCTTTATTATATTCGACAATAATTCCTTCCCTATTTACGAATACTAAAAATGGATTATACAAATTTCTATTAAGTTCACTATAAATTTGCTTGGCTGTATTAATGCTAATATGTCTTTCGCTGGAATAGCCTCCGGTTAAGATTGCAATAATTTTCATATCAGTTTTTTTTTGGAATTTTCAGTTTATCGCCTATATTCAATTTTGATGTGCCCGTAAGTCCATTAATTTTCAAAATCTCATCTACAGTAACACCAGAAAATTTCTTTGATATTTCCCATGGATTATCTCCACGTTTAACCGTATACCACTCAAATTCTCCAGTGTTTATAGCTACAGTTTCTTTTTTAGGTGTGGTTTCTATCCCTACCATTCTCTGTTTTTCTTCGAAACTCATTTTGTCAACAGATTTGTAATGCGCGGCAACAGCTTCAGGAACATATACTTTAAGTTTTTGCCCAACACGTATAAGATTACGCGATATTCCGTTCCATCCTTTTAAATCATTAACATTCACACCATACCATCTGGCAATATGACCGATAACATCACCGGACTTAACAATATATGTTAGTTCAACTGTCCCCTCCGGTTGAGGTACAAATCTCACATAATCAGCAATTTTCTCATCAGGTTTGTAATTGAATCTTCCGGGATTAAAGAATATACTATCTCGAAAACTATAAATTGAATCCTCTAATCTAATAAATTCTCCAATATTTTGTCGCCTTAATCGCAAAGGGTATGCTTTTTCTTTTGCCGGTATTATATCTTTACGGTACTGAGGGTTTAATTCTCTTAGCTCATTGACACTAACACCCAATACTGAATCAATTTGAGCAAAATGTAATTGTTTACTAACCATAACCGTATCATAATCGTCGTAAAACTCTATGAATTCTGGTTTATAATTATGCTCGTTATAATATTGAAAAAGATAGCTGATTGCAGTAAAAGCGGGAATATAGTTTCTTGTTTCATGCGGCAGATATGGTAATATTTCCCAATAATTAGTTTTACCACCTGAACGTCGTATCGCATTGTTCACACAAGCCGGACCACAGTTATATGCAGCAAGAGCTAAATTCCAGCACTCATATGTATCGTATAATTGCTTTAGATATATACATGCAGCTTCAGTTGATTTCACAGGATCTCTTCGCTCATCAACATAGGAGTTTATTTCAAGACCTAAAAATAGACCAGTTCTGTACATAATTTGCCATATACCGGTAGCACCAGCTCTAGAAACTGCATGAGGATTAAATGCAGATTCTATTGCTGGTAAATATTTAAGTTCCAGAGGTAAATCATAAGAATCTAAAATCTCCTCGAATATTGGAAAATACTGTATTGATAAGCCCAGAAACTTTGGAGCCATCCATCTACCACGCTTTACGTACCTATCTATATAGCTTTGAACTAATTTATTATAAGTCAGCTGGACAGGACTCATAATATTGCGTATTCTATATTCAAATACTGAGTCTGGAACATCTAAAAGAAGATTTTCTCTGTCGCTATATTTAAAATAAGATAAGGAATCTCTGCCTGAAAAAAAACACCATTTTAACAGCAAACTATCAAGTCGATCTGCAGGGCAATAAAGTATATTCTCTGATTTCATTCTTATTGTATCATTCTCTGATGCAGCAATAGAAATATTTGCACTAAATAATGGCACAAAAAATAATATTACAAAAACTAATTTCATAATTAAAATCTTTTAACAATTGTTAATCCCGCTGCATAGTTATTAAAATGACTATCAGAGATTGAAATTTTACTTATTCCAAAACTTAAATCATCACTCACATCAAAATGATATAGATTTGCGTCAACATTAGCGTCAACTATTTGCAAAACATAAATTACCAATCCCCCAATAATATTATAATCACGGAATTTTCTCCATCTGTCCATTTCATTAATTAATGCAGGTTCGCTCAGAATTCCGAAAAATTCGTCCTGACCACCTTCAGATCTTAAAATATATGCATTCTTAAATCTGTTAAATTCATTATGATTATTAATTGCGATATAAGTAAAAACTCCTAAACCAGCGTATACAATAGGAACTTTCCAGTATTTCTTATTATAAATCTGACCTGCTCCAGGGATTGCTGCAGAATAAATGCTTGCTTTACGTGGAGAGTGTAAATACAGAGATTCTTCAGTTCGTTTTTGAGCACATGCAAATTGAACAGTAAGAATTATCACAACCGTACTAAGACATGCTATGTGTTTAAAACTTATCACAAAACTACTTATTCATTTTATCCATTACCGCAATAATTCGTTCTAGTTCTTCATCATTTTTAAAAGGAATTACAATTTTTCCGTTTCCTCTGGAATTTCTTTTGAAGATGACATCTGTTGCAAATGCACCTGACAAATGTTTTTGCAATTGGATATAGTCTTCCTGACTCTTTGGAAATACTTTTTTAACTTCTCCAACATCCTCTTTATCCTCACTTAATAACTGCCTTACTACTTCTTCAACCCTTCTGACAGAGAAATCATACTTTAAAATCTGACTAAAAACCATAAGTTTGGTTTCATCATCTTTCAGTGACAATAATGCTCTGGCATGTCCCATTGAAATTTTTTCTTCTTTAACTCCTAGTTGTATTTTTGCAGGTAAAGCTAGTAGTCGAATATAATTTGATATGGTTGATCTTTTTTTTCCTACTCTTGTACTAAGTTCTTCCTGAGTTAATGAGCACTCACTCATAAGTCTTTGATATGAGATAGCTATTTCAACGGCGTCAAGGTCTTCCCTTTGAATATTTTCAACCAGCGCCATTTCGAGCAAACCCTGATCGTTAGCAGTTCGGATATAAGCAGGAATACGAGATAAACCTGCAATTTTTGATGCCCGTAATCGCCTTTCTCCTGAAATAAGCTGAAATTTATTATCAGACATAATTCTTACAGTAATGGGCTGTATCACTCCTAACTCTTTGATAGAATTTGCAAGTTCATTTAAAGACTCCTCATCGAAACTTGTTCGAGGTTGAAAAGGATTAGCTTCTATAAGATAAATATCAATTTCATTTGCTTCCCGTCTTAAAGTGCTGTTTTTTGCATTACTATCAAGTAGAGCATCTAAACCTCTGCCAAGTGCTTTTTTCTTTGTCATATAAGTTATTCTATGATTTTATTTTCGTTACTAATATTAGTTAAATTATTTCTTTGCATTAATTCTCTTGCAAGCTGTAGATAATTTGTTGCCCCCTTCGATGTAACATCATAATCAATAATACTTTGTCCAAAACTTGGAGCTTCTCCTAATTTAACATTTCGGTGAATTACTGTATCAAAGACCATATCGTCGAAGTGTTTTCTAACTTCTTCTAATATCTGATCTGATAAACGCAATCTGGAATCATACATTGTAAGAACAAACCCTTCGATGTCAAGATTTGGATTTAAATGTCCCTGAACAATTCTAATTGTATTTAGAAGCTTCCCTAAACCTTCCAAGGCAAAGTATTCACACTGAACAGGGATTAAAACTGAATCTGCTGCAGTTAAGGCATTTACCACTATTAATCCTAGTGATGGAGAGCAGTCGACAAGAATAAAGTCATAATCATCTTTTACCTTTTCAAGTACATATTTCATAACCTTCTCCCTGTTTGGCAAATCAAGCATTTCTATTTCAGCACCAACTAAATCAATATGACTTGGCAAAAGCCACAGATTTTCCATTTCTGCTTTTAAGATAATATCTTTGGGGTTTTCATCCTTAATAAGAGTTTCATACAAGCCTGTTCTAATATTCTTAATATCAAATCCAAGACCTGAAGTTGCATTTGCCTGAGGATCTGCATCGACTACTAAGACTCTGTTATCAAGAGCAGCTAAACTAGCTGCAAGATTAATTGCTGTTGTGGTTTTGCCTACTCCACCTTTTTGATTTGCCAAAGAAATAATTTTTCCCATTTTCGTGTATATGTATTATTTTATTTTTATAAAACCCAAAATTACAATTTATGATCAATTTTAATAATTTCGCAGCCTTCTAATTTTGAACAAATACGCTATATATTAACAATTATAAATGTATTTATTTCAAAATCAATTATTTAAAAATTAGAATTGTTGATATTTTCTAAAAAAATCCTTAAAGATTTGATATCTTTTACATTTTGACTTAATTCATATCCGGTATTATCATAAACAAAGTCATACAAAGTTTTCATATTAAATATTGTTCCAGAATTATTTGTTTTAATTTTTATTTTTGCTGATTTATAAATTAAGAAGTAATCATTAAGATAAGAATCCTTTCCACTGCAATTACAAGTATTAACAAGATATCTCGTATCAACTAATACAATTTCATCACCTGCAAGCACCTTCCCAAAACTAAATGAATCTACACCATAATCTTTTTTTTCGAATTTCATTGAAATTAAAGAGCATTTTTCAGATGCTACTCTATGAACCTCATCAGGATACATTTTAAGCTTGGAGCCATCAGTTTGAGCTTTAAACGAAAAATAGGCAAAAAAAGAATTAGCCTTACAGCAAATATATCCGGATGATTCGAATCCGTTATGATATGTGATTTTTGCAGCAGACCATGTTCCTTTGCAAGAGCATGACAACAACATACACAGAGAAATAATAGAAGCAAATAATAGAATAAACTCGGATTTAATTCTCATTAATCATATCCATTTTTATTCCAATCATTTTTAATACTGCCAAAGCGGCTTCTTCTCCTTTATTTCCAATTCTTCCTCCGGCTCTTTCTTTTGCCTGCTGCTGATTCTTTGTTGTAAGTATTCCAAAAATAACAGGCACTCCCGTTGTAATATTTAAATCCATAATTCCCTGAGTAACACCATGACAAACAAAATCAAAGTGTCTCGTTTTACCTTCGATTACACAACCAAGACAAACAACTCCATCAACTTTGCTGTAATCTATAAGATATTTTGCTGCTAGGGGCAATTCAAAACTTCCGGGAACATGTTTGAGAATAATATTTGATTCAGGCACACCGAATTTCATCAAAGTTTTTTCTGCTGCATTTTTCATGTAGGTTGTAATCTCATCATTCCATTCAGCAACGGCAATGCCAATTTTTAGTTTATCTGCTATTTGAGTTGGTATTCCATGAGTTTCCTTTGGAGCTGAATTTTTTAGTTCACTTGCCATATGTTTTATTTTTGTTCAGTAAGGCTGAACAGGGAAATACTATTTCCCTCCGAGAAGTTCAGCTCTTGTTTTATATTTCGCAATATTATGCTGTTCTGAGGAGCCATAATATTCAGATTCTATTCTTCGATACAAGTCTAAAGCCTGAGAATAATCGCCAATAATTTCCAGTATTGCAGCAGCTTTCATAAGCACTGCAGGACTTATAAGTTCATTTGATGCATGTTTATCAGCCCTAAGATAGTACTTAACTGCAGCATCAAAATCGCCGAGTTCGGCATGCGCATCACCCACTAAAGCAAGTGCCATTGCACCAACCATAGGGTCTTTGCTTTTAAATTTCTTCAGTACACTTAAAGCTTCATCATACTCACCAAATCTCATATAGCATACACCTGCATAGAATTTTGCAGCGTTGCCCATAGGTGTACTTCCATACTCATCAATTATGTCAATAAAACCAGGGAAAAATCCATCTCCATAAAGTGCAAGACGGAATGAATCCTTTTCAAAATAGAACTCCGCTTTATAAGCTTCATTCCAGGATCTCTCAATATGAGGTTGACGTATAAACTTCACATAACCGATAATACCCAAAACAACCACCAAAATACCAACTAATACATATAGAATAAGTTTTTGATTTTCTTCAATAAATCTTTCTGTACGACTGAAAGTAGATTCAACAACTTCCATACTGTCTTTTGTTGCGGGTTTTCGTTTAATCTTTGCCATAATTAGTTCTAATATTAAATATTTTTTTGAGCATGCAAATTTAGTTTTTTATAGTAATTAAAAAAAATATTTTTAATATAATTATTACTCTCATAACAAATTAGTTAATTTTGTGATGCGATTAACAATTAGCAAATAATTGGCGATACTATTAATTTTAATATTTATTTTAAAGCTATGAAAAGAAAAAATATTATTATCATAATTATTACCTCGGTTTTAGCAATATGTTCTTGTAGTGGAATTCATAAAGACGCAAAACATGCAGCAAAACTACAATGCGAATGGTTTGAACTTATTGAATTACTTAATACAGATTTGGATGATCAAGAAAGAGATGATTTAAAAAAGCGAATTGAACAAATTGAATATGAAATATCTGAATTGGAATCTAAAGTGCAAAAGAAATATAAAAATAACACAGAAGATTTATCTGAATTTATAAAACTATTTGATTACGAATTTCAAAAATGCGGCGGAATCGAAAATAATTAAATAAAAAATAAAAAAATATTTGCCTTTAAATTAGATTAACCTATATTTGTGCATATATAATTAAATTATCTATTAACTAAATTTTTATAATTATGAAAAGAATTGTTATTTTATTGAGTTTAGCAGCATTTGTTTTCGCTCTGGCTTCATGTGGTGGACCAGCAGCTGATGGTAAAAAGTTTGCAAAAATGATGTGTGAAGTAGAAAAAATTCAGGAGAAAATGAATGATGCAGAAGGAGATGATTTGGAGAAACTACAAAAAGAAATGGAAGACAAGTATAAAGAGATAGAAGCTTTCATGAAAAAACTAGAAGACAAATATGAAGATGATGACGAGGAGGCTGAAAAGAAATTTGTCGAAGCGATGGAAAATTTTGAATGCTAGATATTAAAATGCCGGTTTATCCGGCATTTTTTTTTTGCAAAAAATGCTATATTTGTTCCGAAAATAATTTAAATATTTAGTTTTTTATAATAAGTATAACTATTTACTTCTCGAAAAATGTTAGAATGTTTCTTTATTTATCGTAAATCGACAAACTTCAAAAAGATAAAATAATGAGAACTATTGTTTTCTATTTAATTTTATTCCTACTTATTGTGGCATGCAGTTGTTCTACCCCAAAAAGAGATGCAGACAAAATACTTAAAAAAATTACAAAAATTACAATTGTAGCAAATCAAGCATCTGAAGATGGAATACTCGACGACGACGAAGCTGACATGATAAATAAGTTAAGTAACGAACTTAGTATTTTAGAAGAAAAAATCAAAAATAAATACAATGATGATTTAAATAAAGCTGAAATAATTGACAAACGTCTTCGTGAAGAAAAAAACGATAAAATAATGAGAGATTTCATGAAGGCAATGTACTTGCTTTATGAATGTAAAGGAGCTGAAAAACTTAAGTAAGCGAATAATTTTAATTTATATACAAATACAAAATGATTTTGCCCACTCGCAATATTAGATTATTTTTGCAAAAATTTTTTAAACCTAAAAATTAGAATCAATGGGATTATACTGTGGAATAATCGGAATTGCAAACAGCGGTAAAACAACATTATTTAATTGTATGTCTGGAGCTAAGGCACAGACTTCTGCATATGCGTTTTCGAGTAATAAATCTAATATCGGTGTTATAAATGTTCCTGACAACAGACTACGTATACTTGAAAACTTACAAGCAACTCAAAAAGTCATTCCAGCAACAGTCGACATAGTTGATATCCCAGGTCTTACAAAGGGTTCAAGCCGAGGCGAGGGCGTTGGAAATACTTTTCTTTCTGATATAAGAAATACAAATGCATTGATACACGTTTTGAGATGTTTTGATGATGAAAATCTTTCTCATATTGATGGTTCTGTCGATCCTGTAAGAGACATTGAGACTGTTGATCTTGAATTACAAATAAAGGACTTAGAATCAGTGCAAAAGAAAATTCTTAGAATGGAAAAACTAATTAAGATTGGTGATAAAGATGCAAAGAAAGCCATTGAAGTTCTAAAAATTTATGAGGAACATTTAGAGAACATGCAGAATGCACGAAGTGCTCCAGTAAAAGAAGAAGATAAAAAACACATCGCAGACCTTTCTTTATTAACTGCTAAGCCAATAATGTTCGTATGCAATATTGACGAAGACTCAATAAATAAAGATAATAAATATGTTGAAGCAGTAAGGGCAGCCCTAAAGGGGCAAGATGTTAAAATTCTATCAATCGCAGCTGAACTTGAATCTGAAATTTCTGAACTTGAGGCAATAGAAGAAAAAACCGAATTCCTTGAAGACTATGGTTTAACCGAGCCTGGGGTAAATAAACTAATTCGAGAAGCATATGACTTATTGCAATTACAATCTTTTTTCACTATTGGACCTAAAGAAATCAGAGCATGGACAATTAAAAAGGGGATGTTAGCTCCTGAAGCTGCGGGGGTAATACATTCGGACTTACAAAGAGGTTTTATTCGTGCAGAAGTAATGCAATTTGAAGATTTTGAAAAATACGGTTCTGAAAATGCTGTAAAAGAAGCTGGCAAATTCCATGTTCAAGGGAAAGCATACGAAGTAAAAGACGGCGACATTTTGCATATTAGATTTAATGTTTAAAAAAACAATTATGGCTCAAAATACTGCAATACCAAAAGGAACAAGAGACTTTCTTCCACATGAAACACTACGCAGAAATTTTATATTCGATACTATAAAAACTGTTTTTACTCTATATGGTTATCTGCCAATTGAAACACCTGCAATGGAAAACCTGTCAACCTTACTTGGCAAATATGGTGACGAGGGAGATAAACTCGTGTTTAGAATACTAAACTCCGGAGACTTTATTAAGAATACCAAGATTACAGAAGATGCCTCCTCAGCAAAAATAGCATCTGAAATTTGCGAAAAAGGATTACGTTACGACCTAACAGTTCCTTTTGCTCGGTTTGTTGTTAAAAATCAAAATGAGATTAATTTCCCTTTTAAGCGATATCAAATTCAACCGGTATGGAGAGCTGACAAACCTCAGAAAGGCAGGTATAGAGAATTTTTTCAGTGCGATGCAGATGTAATTGGTTCTGATTCATTAATTAATGAGTTTGAGTTAATTCTTGTGATTAATGAGGTGTTTAAAAAACTTAATCTTAATACAACTATTAAACTAAATAATCGCAAAATCCTCGCTGGTTTGATTGAGTCATTAGGAGAATCAGATAAATTCAGCCCCATAACAGTTACTATTGATAAAATTGATAAAATTGGAATAGAAAAGACATCTGAAGAACTTAAAAATATTGGGGTTTCAGATAATGCTATTGCTGTTTTAAAATCAGTTTTTACAGTTTTCTCTGATAATACATCTTGCCTGAACTATTTAAAAACAATTCTTAGTGACAATCCAATAGGCATGAAAGGGATTGAAGAGACAGAGCTGCTTCTAAAATATATTGACAATATTGAACTCACTACTAAGATTAAAGTTGATTTAAGTCTTGCCAGAGGACTAAACTATTATACCGGAACAATTTTCGAAGTGATTTCAAATGATGTAGAAATAGGAAGTATTTGCGGTGGTGGAAGGTATGATAACCTTACCGAAATATTCGGACTTAAAGGAGTATCAGGAGTAGGCATTTCTTTCGGGGCAGACAGAATCTATGACGTAATTTCTCAGCTTGGAATTTTTCCAGAAGATACTGAATCTGTTAGCAAGATAATGTTTGTGAATTTTGGACCACGTGAAGAATCTGAATGCATCAAACTTGCCAATATCTTAAGACAAAGTAGCATTTCATCAGAAATATTTCCGGATTACTCTAAAATGAAAAAACAAATGCAGTATGCAGATAAAAAGAAAGTAAAGATTGTGGCAATTATTGGTGAAGAAGAACTAAAAAACAGTACGGTTACATTAAAACATATGCTTAGTGGCAATCAAATATCCGTAAAATCGGATTTAATTGTAGAGTCAGTTAGAAAAATGATGATATAATTAAGATATTTGTTAGAGAACTTATTGATACAACTATTTATCAGCACTAATTAATTCTGGTTTAATATCAAAAGAATTCTTTATTTCAGGTTTTTCGAGTTCAATAATAGTAAACACGCCTAATGCTGTTCCAAGAGGGAAATTCATACATTCTATTGCTGACACTACAATACAGAATATTCTGTATTTCTTTTTCGATAAAAAGTATCCGCATAAAACAGTCACTAAGCCAGAGATAAAGAATAGGGTAAACAGAAAAATAGTAAATATTATAAAAAAACCTCCTACAATTTGCAATTCATATTCTCCGGAGATTGCACCACCATATATCATAGCTGCACCCATAAAAAAATAAATGAAAAGAAATAGAGATCCAAAAATCTTCATTCCTCCATAAACATAATGTAATGTGCTTAACACTCCCAAATGACCGTTTTCTTGTTGCATAAGTTTTAATTATAAAAATTCTTAAAATACTCTTCTTTTTCTCTTGCAGCCTGATTAATTTTACGAAATCCAAAAACATATAAAAAGAGCAAGTATAAAATAAATATGAAGAACAACCAATAATTCTGTATAAAGATAATAAAATTATACAGACCATGTAAAAGAATTGGCAATAGCAATGCACTTGTAAGAAGTGTGCCTCTTTTTTCAAGATTGAATTTTGCCTGACCGATAAAATAACCCATAGTTATCCCGAAAATCGCATGAGCAGGAACAGCAGTAAATGCTCTAAGAATACCAGTTTCAGTGCGAGGGTCAAAAAATCCCCAGACAATAACATCACCGGCAGAAAATACAAAAAGGATATTCTCAACTAAAGCAAACCCAAGTGAAACATACACAGCATAAACAATTCCATCAAATTTCTCATCAAAATATTTACTATTCCATACAATAACCATCACTGCAACAAATTTGAACAATTCTTCATTTAATGCTGCAATAAAGAATGAATCATAAAAAGAGCCAATAATTATACCCAAATCAGGATAAAACAATTGAAGTATAAATCCAAAAATAAGTACCGGAATAACAGTGAGCATACCTCCTACAAATGAGAGTAAAAGCATTTTCAACGGCTCTTTGTTAAATTTGTCTCTAATATAAATATAAATCAATATTACAAAAATGGGGACTACTGCAATTGATAAATATAATAACATATTTTCAAATATTAATTAAACCTAATAGCTTCTGCAGGGCTGATTTTAGAAATTATAATTGATGGCAGAATCATCATTATAGTAGTAATCATTAAAGTCCCTCCATTTAAAATAAGAATATGTATTATATCAAGATTTATAGGAACTTTAGAAACATAATATGAAGAGGGGTCTAGCTTTATCAATCCAGTATATAGCTGTATTAGACAGAGTCCGATTCCAATTAAATTCCCACGCAATAAACCCTTCATAATCAAAAATGCAGCATGATAAATAAAGACCTTTCCGATATTAAAGGAGCTAGCACCAACACTTTTCATAATTCCAATCATATTAACCCTTTCCAGAATAATTACGAGGAGACCAGAAACCATATTAAACCCTGCCACAGCGATAATAAGACCAAGAATTACCCAAACATTCATATCTAAAAGTGAGAGCCAATCGAAAATATTAGAATAATCATCAGTAATGTTTTTAACTTTAACGAAATCTCCATCTTTAGTATAAGTATTTCCAACAATTCTGGTTATAGTAAGATCATAATCAAATAATTGTCGAAAATCACTAATGTAAATTTCAAAACCTGAAATCTGATTATCTTCCCAATCATTGAGTCTTCGAAGATGTCTAATATCTGTAAAAACAAATAACTTATCAAGGTCTTCTAGTTGGGTATTATAAATTCCGGTAACGGTGAATCTTCGCATACGTGGAGGGTCCTGTATGAAATGTGCGAATATTCTATCGCCAACATTAATGTTCAGTGCTTTTGAAATATACTCAGAAATTAAAATGGAATCACTCCTAACAGAATCATTTATTTGAAGAACCGAACCTTCTACTAGATACTGACTGAAAAAATCCCATTTAAAATCAGTATCAATACCTTTAAATACTGCTCCATGCAAATATTCATCCGTTTTAATAATTCCACCTTTAATAATGAATTTATTCATATTCTGTACACCAGGAGTATTTTTTACCGCCTCAAACCATTCCTGATTTTCACTAATTGGCAGTGTTTCATAGGATGAATTATTGTCATAATTTACAATCTGAATATGAGATCCAAAACCTACAACCTTTTCAGTAATTTCAGTCTTAAAACCGGTAACTATAGCAACAGACAGTATCATCACAGCAAGACCAACAGAAATCCCCCAAACAGCAACTGAAACAATGGGTCTACTGAAATTATTGCCTGATTTGTCTTTCGCAAAAAGACGCTTTGCTATGAATAATTCTAAATTCAAATATTTTTTTTGTAAAAATAAGAATAAATTATTAATACAAACTATTTACAATAGCTGAAAAGTAAATTAGTATTTGAGAAATATTAAGCTTGGATAAATAATAAGCGGTCTTTAACTCTAATCGAGATGTTAATTAATTAAAAAGAATTGCTAAAAGAATACGACTTTCTTTTGCTGTCTGAAGCTTTCTCCAATTAACTCAACAATGTATATCCCAGAGCCATATTTGCAAACATTCCTTTCAAGTTGAAAACTACTGTTCGCATACGCATTAAATAATGTTTCAACTTTCTGTCCTGTAATAGAGTAAAGATTGATTGTCAAATTTTGATTTTGTGTTGTCTCAACATCCAAAATTAAAGTACTATTTTCTACTGAGTAAAAAAGATTCAAATTATTCTGGTTAAATTTCACATCATTTAAACCTACTGGAGTTGTAATCCAATTAACAATACTAGAATGTAGTGGACTTGTTGTAGTCATTGCAACCCCATGCCATGATCCATCTGGGTTAACCATAAATTTCTGAAAATTCCATTGAACAGCAGCATTTTGAACACAATTGCGGCTTTGCTTTGTTAACCAATCATATATAGGATGAATACTCGCTCCTTTTACAGAAACTTTCGACATCATTTGAAATGTAACACCATAAGAGTCACAAACAGCAATTATTGAATCCTCTCCATATGGTTCCTGATTATTAAAATCATTTGCTGGGAATCCGATTATCTCAAAATTATACGGATTTGAATCTCCACCATAAGTACTGTATAATTGTTGTAATGTAGTATATTGATTTGTGTATCCACAATAAGATGCAGTATTAACTACTAAAACCTTTTTTCCTGTAAAAGCAGACATGCTCAAAGGATTTCCGTTTATATCATCTGCCGAAAAATCATGAAAACTTTCTGGACACTGAGAAAATGATAGATGACAAAAAAACAATGCAAGAATAAATAAAATAGATTTTGCTTTCATAATTTAAGTTATTAAGTAAGTAATTATTTAATCAATCAAATATATGATATTATTTTTTTGATTATCAAGACATTGGCACTTTTTATATTTCTTACTATAATATACATAACATCAGTATATTTTATGCTTTATAGTTTATTAACATAATCGTATAAGTTCTTAACAAAATGACAAAATAACAAAAACAATTGATAAAAATTTGGCATATTTGCCTCATGAATAATCAAAAATACTAAGTATAAAATTTAAGATGACAAAATCGATTGAAGAATTAAAAGCTATTGCATCACAAATACGTAGAGACTCTCTTCGTATGGTTCATGCAAATAATTCGGGGCACCCCGGGGGGGCGCTTGGCTGTGCTGATATTTTTGCAGCATTATATTTTAATGTATTGAGGCATGATTCTGCTAATTTTTGTATGGAAGGAACCAATCAGGATTTATTCTTTCTCTCAAACGGGCATATTTCAGCAGCATGGTACAGTGCATTGGCTCGAAGTGGCTATTTCCAAGTCAATGAATTATCAACTTTCAGATCAATCAATTCTCGATTACAAGGGCATCCATCAACTGACAAAAAACTTCCTGGAATCAGAATAGCATCAGGATCATTGGGACAAGGATTATCAGTAGCTTGTGGGGCAGCACTAAGCAAGAAAATAAACAAGGATAATAATCTTGTATATTGTTTATGTGGAGACGGAGAATTGCAGGAAGGACAAATTTGGGAAGCGGCACTATTTGCAGCAGCAAGAAAAATAGATAATTTGATTGCTGTAATTGATTATAACAGACAACAAATTGACGGACCGGTTGAAGAAGTTTCCGATTTGGGAAATCTTAAACTTAAATGGGAAGCTTTTGGCTGGATAGTTCTTGAAGCTGAAGGAAACAACATGGATGAAGTTATAAGTATCTTGAATAAAGCAAAAGATAATACAAACCAACAAAAGCCCGTTATAATTATTATGAGAACAGAAATGGGCATGGGAGTTGATTTTATGGTTGGAACGCATAAATGGCATGGCATTGCCCCAAATGATGAGCAACTAACTAATGCTCTTGGTCAGATTGAAGAAACTCTTGGTGATTACTAGAGCTTACAAAATGAAGAAAATCTTAGCAGTTTTAATACTTGTTCTTTCCTTTTCAGCGGTTTTTTCTCAGAAATTCAATAAGGAAAAGAAGCTTACCCGAGTTTTATTCATAATGGATGCATCTCTAAGCATGAATGAAATGTGGGAGGGAACCATGAAGTTTGATAAAGCGAGGGAACTGATGATTGATTTACTTGATTCACTTGCATTAATTCAATATGAAGAGAATCTACAAATTGCACTTAGAGTATATGGCCATCAAAGTCCTGTTCCTCCTAGAGACTGCCGAGACTCCAGATTAGAAGTCGGGTTTCAGTATGAAAATATAAATCGCATTAAAGATGTTTTAATGTCAATAATACCTAAAGGAACAACGCCAATAGCCTATTCGCTAGAACAGTCTGCAGATGATTTTCCAGATTGCGACGATTGCAGAAACATACTGATTCTTGTTACTGACGGAATAGAAAGATGTCAGGGAGACCCTTGTGCAATAAGTCTGTCGTTACAGAAAAAAGGTATAGTATTAAAACCATACATAGTCGGCGTAAGTCTGAATGTAGCCATAGCAGATATAATTGATTGTATAGGAAATTACTACAATGCCGCCAATTCAGAAGAATTTAAACAAGCAATGAATACAATTGTTGCTCAGATTACTAATATGACCACTGTGCAGGTTAACATTCTTGATTCCAACGGAAAACCAACTGAAACAAACGTTTTAATGTCATTCGCCGACAATTTTTCGAATGATTTACGATATTCTTATGTTCATACCCTGAATAAGAAGGGTGAACCAGATACTGTTTATCTCGATATGCTTTCGGTATATAATCTAAAATTACATACCATTCCCCCAGTGTATTTAGACAGCATAGTGTTAGATGATAGCAAACATAACATAATTAAAGTAGCCGCACCACAAGGGGAACTTCTAGTTAATATTAAAGGGAATAATCCCGAAAACAGAAAAATTAAATGTGTAGTACGAAAATCGGGTCTACTTAATACAGAATATATTCTTGATGCAGATAAAAAGCAGAAATTTTTAGTTGGCTTATATGATTTGGAAATATTGACAACACCAAGGACTTATGTAGATGCAGTAAAAATTAATCAGAGTAAAACTACAGTAATAAATATTGACGAACCTGGAGATGTAATAGTAAATTTCAAAAATGTCTCTTTTGGAACACTCATACATGAGCATGGGAAAATACAAACGAATCTTTATGACTTCACTCCGGATAATTCACATTATCGATTCAGACTGCAACCAGGATTTTACAGAATTATTTATAGAGAACAAAAGTCTAGATCAACTATGCAGACAGGAGAAATTAAATTCAGAGTTAATGCAGGAAAAACTATTGTACACAATTTATAAAATTTTACAACTATGGAATATATAAACACAGGAGATAAAGATACCCGTTCTGGATTTGGTTCAGGTCTTCTTGAAGCGGCAAAAAATAATGATAAAATTGTTGGACTATGTGCTGATTTGACCGGTTCTTTAAAAATGGATGACTTTAAAAATATATTTCCCGAAAGATTTATACAGGCAGGCATTGCCGAAGCAAATATGGTTGGTGTTGCAGCTGGTCTTAGTCTTACTGGCATGATTCCATTTGCAGGAACTTTTGCAGTATTTGCGACTGGTAGAGTTTATGATCAGATTCGTCAAAGTGTGGCATATTCTAACAAAAATGTAAAAATATGTGCTTCACATGCAGGGCTAACACTTGGTGAGGATGGTGCCACACATCAGATTCTTGAAGATATTGGTCTTATGAAAATGCTTCCAAATATGACTGTAATTTGCACATGCGACTACAACCAAACCAAAGCCGCTACAATTGCTATTGCAGGGCATGTTGGACCTGTGTACCTAAGGTTCGGAAGACCTAAAGTGCCTAATTTTACCAATCCTGATGAAAAATTTGAAATCGGGAAAGCTCAAAAATTAATTGAAGGAACCGATGTTAGCATCTTTGCAACAGGTCATATGGTTTGGAAGGCAATCGAAGCAGAAAAAATTCTCAGATCAATGGGTATCAGTGCAGAAATAATAAATATTCACACAATTAAACCTTTGGATACAAAAGCAGTCTTAACTTCTGTTATGAAGACAAAAGCGATAGTTACAGTTGAAGAACATATGTTGAATGGAGGTCTTACAGACAGTATTGCCCAAGTTTGTTCTTTGAACTTTCCTGCTCCAATTGAGGCTATTGCTGTAAATGACACTTTTGGTGAAAGTGGAACCCCTGAAGATTTACTCGAAAAGTATGGCTTAAATGTTGACAACATAGTTATAGCCTCTCAAAAAGTATTGAAAAGGAAGTAAGCAATATTATGCAAAATCCTGATGATAAAGAAATATTAGACTTATTTAACTCTGATAAAGAAAAAGCATTCAGGATTATTGTGCAGAAATATAGTAAGCCTCTATATAGTCAAATTAGAAAAATTCTTATTTCACACGAAGATTCTAATGATGCTCTTCAAGAAACTTTTATAAATATATATTTGAATCTTGAAACATTCAGGTCTGAATCCGGATTATTTTCGTGGCTATACAGAATTGCTGTAAACCAAGCCTTAAATTTTTATAAAAAACAAAAAAGGAGCTTTGCTTTTTCAGCAATAAGTTATGAAGATTCACTCGCATCCAAACTGCAAAGTGATCCATATTTTGATGGTGACGAACTACAGTTAAAATTACAAAAAGCAGTTTTAAAACTCCCTGTAAAACAAAGGCTTGTTTTCAACATGAAATACTATGATGATATGAAATATGAAGAAATATCCAGGATATTAACTACTTCTGTGGGTGCTTTAAAAGCTTCTTATCATCATGCGATAAAAAAAATTGAAAAAGAAATAAATTCCGATTAAACTATTTGATATTTTTATAGTCTAATATATTAGTTTACAGAATAAAGAATGATAAATTTAAATGACATAGAAAAAAAAGACTGCTTCAAATACCCTGAAAACTATTTCGAAGAATTCGAACAAAGCATAGAAGCTAAAGTAAAATATGAAATACAAAAAAGAGAAAGCAAATTCAGCTTTGACCTGATTCGACCATATATATATCTTGCTGCAGGTATGATTATACTCGTGGCTTTAATAAGAATTGGCCTTGAAGTTGGGATTGGAGACTATAAAAAGAAACACCAAACTACAGACTTAATCCAAACCGACAATTATTATGAAAACTTATATGAGCAATTTATAGCCGATGACCATTTTATTATGTCCTATATTTTTGATGAAGATTATGAAACATCAAATCAAGACATTGACATTGAATATCTGGAAGACTATCTTGCTCAGTACATTTATGAATTTGACATATATTAATTATATATTTAAGCCTTGGACTATGAAAAACACGACTTTAATTATTTTTCTCCTTTTGATAACAGTTCCATCACTTTTATTTTCTCAATCGCGTAGAGGAGAAAAATGTGATGGCGACAGACAAAAGATTAAATCCGAAAAAATAGCCTATCTAACCGACAAACTGAATCTAAGTGTTAGTGAAGCTCAAAGTTTCTGGCCAGTTTACAATGAGTTCTCCAATAAAATGGATGATTTATTTGATGAAGAGCGTAAACTCAAAAAAAGTTTCAGGAATTCTAGAAATTCTATTTCTGACACAGAGCTATCTAGGATGATGGACAGAATTATAGAAATAAAAATGGAGAGAGCCTCATTAGAAAAGTCATACCATGAACAGTACAAAAAAATTCTTCATGCCGATAAGATAATACTGCTTTATGATGCTGAATTTGGTTTTAGGAGGCATTTACTTCAAAAATATAAAGACCGTCCATGTCATCTTGAAGAATAGATTATTAATCTCTATGACCAATGTAATTTCTCCATTTTTCAATACATGAACTCATATCTTCAGGTAAGTTCGAATCAAATAAAACTTCTTTTCCTGTTCTTGGGTGAATAAAACCTAATGATTTTGCATGCAAAGCCTGTCGAGGTAATATTTTAAAACAATTTTCAACAAACTGCTTATATTTAGTAAATGTAGTTCCTTTAAGAATCATATCGCCCCCATACTCATTGTCATTGAAAAGAGGATGTCCTATATGCTTAAAATGTACTCGTATCTGATGAGTCCTACCTGTTTCCAACCTACATTCTACGAGATTTACATAAGACATTCGTTCTAAAACCTTATAATGAGTAATTGCTTCTTTTCCGTATGAACCATCTAAAAAAACGTCCATCACTTTTCGATTTTTCATATTTCTGCCAACATGTCCAATAATAGTTCCAGAGTCCTCCGGTAGATTTCCCCAAACTAGAGCAATGTATGAGCGCTTACATGAATGATCATAAAACTGTTTAGCAAGTTTATTAATTGAAATTTCATTTTTGCAAACTACGAGCAATCCAGAAGTATCCTTATCAATTCTATGTACCAAGCCTGGTCTAACATCTTCTCCGTTAAACATATCAAGTTTTGAAAATCTGTATGCCAGAGCATTTACCAAAGTTCCACTATAATGACCAAAACTTGGATGAACAACCATCCCAGGCTTTTTATTTACAATAATAATATCTTCATCCTCATAAAAAATATCGAGCGGAATATCTTCTGGAACTAATTCGAATTCGGTTTTGGGATAACTAAGTACTATGCTTATAATGTCTCCCGGTTTTATTTGATAGCTAGATTTTATTGATTTGTTATTAACAAGAATATTTCCTGCAGATGCAGCATTTTGTATTCGATTTCTAGAGGTAGCAGCCATACGTACAACTAAGTATTTATCTATACGCATAGGTTTTTGTCCAGCCTCTACCTCAAGCCGATGGTGTTCATAAAGTTCTGATTGTTCCGACTGCTCTAAATCATCAAAAGTATTTGTATCGTCTATCATCTAGATTTATTTAACTATTACGAACCTCTTAGATTCAAATACATGATTATCAGACAAGAGTCTTATAAAGTATATTCCTGCTGAGAGTGATTCTACATTTATTTGATTTTGATACGCTTGGCGTATTTTAATACTACCTCTTGCATCGTAAATCTCCAATATATCAGCATCTTCTGTTGATAAAACATTTAAAACATCGACAGCAGGAATAGGGAAAATATCATATTCCTTACTCACAGTATTATAATGATAATCCACTACATTCAATGGATATGGTTCTGCCCCAAATACCGGTCTAATCATAATTGCTCCAATGGCTGAAGAGTTTTGCCATTCACCAGTTACATTAAACAAAAGATTTTCACTAGAATTTCTATTAATATCAAAACCAATATTTAAAATGTCATCTGTAGTTTTTGTCCATCCAATATAAAATGTATCTTCAATGTACAATGGCGTTTCCAACGGATAATAAACAAAACCATTAATAATTCCACTATACTCAGGCCTTGCCCCGACTTGCTGATATAAAGTATCTCCCGGCACTCCGTCAGAGTCATCCCATACATTAAGGAAAAAGAATTTTTGATTTGCTTCGTTTAGGGTATGATTAAAGAACATATATATTCCCCTTAAAGTATCCGACATAAGAGGTGTAACCCTAAGAGCTACTGAAGAGTATGCTGTACCTTGCCCAGCAATTCCATATCCCTTTTCTGCCGAGCCATCATCATAGGCATAATAATTATAAAAATTTTGATAATATCTAATCGTATCATTCCATCTATACATCCGTCTTTCCGGGAGTAAATCTGTTTGAATAAACAACTTAAACAAAAAACTAGCAGAATCTTCCTCAGATGAAGCGAATGAAAATTCTGTTTGCTTATTATAAAAAATTGTTTCGTAAGCTTGGATATTTTCGCTATCATCAATTACACTTACAAGTGTATCTCCTGTTCTGGCATTATATAGTTCAAATTGTCTGTTTATGTTTTGGACTTCATTCCAAGTATTTTTATAAACAAAACTTATAGAATCTTTTAATAAATGTGAATAATCATCACTTTTAAAATGGTTCCATGGCACTGATTCATAACCTTCAATAAATGAGGTACTATTTTGAATGAATGCGACATCATTCGATATCGTGTCATCATAAGCTCTGTTAATATCTAGCTTAATAAAATCCAAATGCCAAAGATCTGCATTTCCGACCCAACTCAATTCATAAGGTGAACTAAGGCTAACATAATTTTTGAATCGGAATTGAAATCCTTTTTTTAACCATTTTTCATCACTAATTCCAATCATCACTTGTTCAAAATAGTCCATATTTTCGCCTCCATGCATTCTCCACACACTTTCCCATTCTGTATCAGGCGCTTTAAACTCAAGTACAAGAGAATCTCCATATTCAGGTGTATTGCCATAACCACCCGCCTGATAGAAAAAACTAAGATATAAAGAGTCCTCTGCAGGATAATCTAAGTCAATAGGAAGCGAAGTAAGATGATCTGCTAGAGATGTAATATTATAAGGCAGTCCAGGATAAATAAATCCAAATTGATTTAGTGCATCCAAAGTTGCGTTACCAATAGAGATTGGGTCAATTGCATAATTGTAGCCAATATAAGCAAACTTATCTAGCCATTTAGTTGAATCTGGATAGATATACGAGTTTGAAAAATCATCAAAGAAAGGTAACTCAAGAGTGTCAATATTTGTGCTCTTAATACTTACATTCTCATGATAAAACTTACTATAGTTTTGGAGTTTAATATTTTCAATGTCTATTATAATCTCTTGTGCAACGAGCAATAATGGAAATGATAAACAAAAAAACAGTGCTATTCTTTTCAACATAAAAATGCTTTAAATTTTATTCAATCGTTAAAACCTCATCATCTTCCTCTTCAGGAATTACTATAAGTGTTTCATCTTTAGTTAACCAAATATCTATATTATAACCTAAATTAACAAGATTTATTGTACTTCTTACAGGAGATTGTTTATACACTTTTGCAATTGCTGAGTCAGTTCTTGTTTTGACTGTATTATCATATCTTACTGCTCCAACATTTAAATAATCCTCAAGCAATCTATCGCTAGCCTCCCTAAGATTTAGTCCATACAGATTCGGAACCATTGTTTTTCTATCACTTATACCTAATCCTACAAGCAAATCTATACTCGCACCTTTTGGGACTCTTGTTCCAGCAGCGATATCATCACCTTTATAATACTGTCTTATTATAACATTTACGGCAATATCTGGAACATAGCTTAACTTACCGATTTGCAAACCATATGTTTCAGCAACAGACTGAACTTGTCGAATGGAGTAGCCGATAAACTGTGGCATCTCAACCATTTCCTCATTGAAACAATTAGTTATCAAGTATATTTTTCTTCCTTCTTTAACTTTATGTTCAGGTTTTGGGAATTGTTCCACTATAGCTCCTTTATCAAAATAATCATGATAAACCGAATCAGAAATAACATAGTTCAATCCATATTTTTCACATATTTCATCCACTTCATACACTTGTAATCCAATCAAGTTCGGAACAGTAATAGCTTCTCCATGTTTTGTAAAGACACGAATAAACGTCATAACTGCAAACAATGCAATAATAGCAAAAACAAATGCTCCAAGAATATTATATATAAAAACTTTTGAAATTAAAAATCTAAAAAAGCGTTTCATTATCAATAGAATTTTTTTTGTAAAATTAACTATTTTAAAATAATATACAATCATAAAAACAAAAAAGGCATCCTATTTAGATGCCTTTATATGATATTATTGATGTCTTAATATATTACAGTTACTACGCCAGTAAATGGCTGCATATCATTTCTTAAATCAACAACATAAATATATGATCCAGCGGGAACTCTTTTCCCATCCCAAGTTCCGTCCCAGAATTCGCTTGTTGATCTACCTTGATAAATATGTTGTCCCCATCTGTTGAAAACATTAATTATTGCATCGGGATAGTTTTCAATGTAACCAATTTCCCATCTGTCGTTTATCCCATCACCATTTGGTGTAAATGCATCGGGAATATTCAAACATAACTGTGAACTTTCTGGAACATAAATTCCAACGTTTCTCTGACAGTAGTTTGCATCTGTAATTGTTACGTAATATTGTCCTCCTGAAATATTTCCAAGTGTTATAGTTGTATCTCCGGTATTCCATAAGAGTTCGTACGGATAATTTCCCCCTTCAATAGTTAAATAAATCATTCCATCGTCGTAGCCTTTACATGATACACTTTCAACAATACTTCTTACAATTAATTCCGTTGGCTCAGTAATTGTAAACTGACTACTTGCATGACAGTTATGTGAGTCTGTTACTCTAACCTGATAAGATCCAGCTGCTAAGGTATTTACTTCTTCCCCTGTTGCTAGTAATTGACCAAATTGATACCAAAATACAGCGTATGGTGGCGTTCCTCCTGATCCTAAAGCAATCGCATAGCCATCAAATCTATTATAACAAGTTACATTATTGGTAACCAACTCAAATCCAACAGGGTTTTCAGGCTGATTAATAACCGCAAAATTTGAAATTGAGCAAGAATTATCATCAGAGACAGTAACACCATATGCTCCAGCAGTAAGATTTGCATAAGTTGTACCGATAAAACCTCCATCCCACATATACTGGTAAGGTGGCACTCCACCTGAAGCTTGTACTGTAGCTATACCTTCGTTTCCACCATAACATAATACATCTGATGAAGTCATTTCAATCTCTATTTGAGTTGGTTGAGTAACTGTGAACTGATCTTCACCTGGACAACCATAAAAATCATAAATAGTGACAGAATATTGTCCTGCGCCAATTCCAGCAAGAGTAGAATTATTTTGTCCTGCTACAGACCACTGATATGTAAACGGAGGCATTCCATTTGACATAGTAGCAGAAAGTACTGCATTTGTCTGTCCAAAACATGAAATTGTTTGCACTTGACTTATTTGAACTATTCCTTCACCAAAGAAAGGTATAATATCACATGCTTCAACAACACACGCATTAGCATCTGTAACTGTCACACATATTTCTCCAGGAGGAAGATTATTAACTTGAGGTCCAAGATTACCAGTTTGCCACATATAAACATAACCTCCTGCACCACCAGTAGCAGTAGCAGTAATCTGTCCATCCATAAAGCCACATTCAGTTTCTACTGTGGCAGTAGAAACTGTGAGTTCGGTTGGGTCGGTGAGAGTATGACATGTTGTTGCAGAACATCCATAAGAATCAATTACAGTTACACAATATTCTACTGCTCCTGGAACACCACTAAGAACAGTACCCATTGCTCCTGTTGACCATAAATAATTTAGTGGAGGAGTTCCATTTGTAGCTGTTGCTGTAAGGGTTCCTGTTGATTGCTGGTGACATAATGGATTAATTCCAGTAATCGAAACCTGCACTGCCGGTGTTACTAATACATTTGTATTCGATGAACTTGTACACATACCATAAGAAACAACTACAGCGTAATTTCCTGAATGCATAGTTTGTGCATTAATAATGCTAGTATTTTGCTGATTGGCAACAAAACCATTTGGACCTGTCCATGCATAAGTTGCTCCAGGAACATCGGTAACTGTTAGATTTATTTGATCTCCTGTACAATAAGGACCATCATTACTCGCGGAGACAGGGATATTAGGAATAACATGAATAGTTCCAATCAGTGCATTTGTACAACCATATGTATCTGTAACAACTAAGCTATATTCTCCAGCCATTGATGGCTGTGCATTCGGTATACTTACATTTTGGGAACTTGAAGTCCAACCATTTGGTCCCGACCATGAATAGCTAGCATTTGGGTCGATATTACTGGAAACATTAAAAGTTATGTTCTGTCCTTCACAATAAACAGTATCTCCAGTAAATGACAGAACTATTGGAGGAGCAGATTCCAAATCAATTTCTTCGAGATATTCACAAATACCTTCACTGTCTGTAACTCTCAATTGATAAACTCCCGGATGTAATCCTGATATTTCAGCATTTTCTGAGTAAAAACCTCCTGGTCCGTGCCATTGCACTGAATATGGGGGAGTCCCTCCTGCAAAACTGTTTGCGATAAGGTGTCCTTGATTATCTCCTGGACATCCTGCTAAGCTAATTATATCAACATTTGCACTAATTCCAATTATTTCGAAGACTAAACTACTTTGTATTGATGGATTCTCGCAAATATCGTCAACACCGCCGGCATTGAGTGTTAGAGTATATGTTCCTGATTGAGTTAGAAAATCACTCAATTCGAGTGTCCACACATCATCATAAAATGTTCCGCTATATGTAGAATTTTCACCTGCAACACAAAGCGCACTATAAATATCTGCAATTGCATATGACCCCATTGGACCGGTAAGCTGAAATCCTGCAGGACTAACACCTGTACACCATATAGCTTCGGATAATTGAACTGTTAGTGACGAGGACCCACAATATGGATCATATATAATCTCCTGAAGAGTTGGTGGAGTATTGTCAACAATTGAAGCAGTACTACCACTAAAATTGATACTGTAACCTGCAAGATTACCACTAAAATTAGTTATGTGTAGCACGTAAGTCTGGCCTGCTGAAACAGTAATAGGTGCATTAAATTGTACACTCGACCCACCATACTGACATGATCCTGATCCTGATGAAGCCATACCAGTAGCTCCTGAACCTGCTGCAAAATTACATGATACCGGAGGGTAGGATGTGTAATTAACTAGATTAGCACAAGTTGCATTACTTAAATTATGAAGTGACCAATCATAATCGGCTGAAGCATTTGGATTAATAGTAAATGCCAGTTGTCCTCCACTTGTTACAGTGAATGTATACCACATGCTATTTAACTCACCCGTAATCAAACAGTTGGGACAATTATTAGCACTAGCAGCCATTCCTAACTGAGCACTAAAATTAAATAAATCATAATAATTCCCTGTTCCGGTAGAAGAAACTGGATGTGAGTTAACTACATTACACAAGGGTAAAGCTCCTAGGCAATCTGCTGTAGTTGGAGTTGGTAATCTTTTATATGCAAGATTTCCGGCAGGAGCAACCGTTGTAGCACAATCAAAACGGTAAATAGATACTCTGTATATACCAGCTGCCGGGGCAGAAAACACTATCTCTGAACCAAAACCACAGTGATCATTATTATAAAATCCTGTTGGATTGCCGCCATTATCATGAATCTCAAGCTGCGTATCAACCAAGTTATTCCCTCCTCCTTGGCAGAATGAAAAAATGAATACCTCACTTTGATATCCAGCAACAAAGGTATAGTATGAATAAGTGCTAGCACCAATTATTTGCCAGTTTGCCTGTGGATTTAAAGCCCCCGCATTATTCCCTCCTGTACACACTGCCTTTACACTAGTACTGTGAGACAGTAGAAACAATGTAAAAAGAACACCGAGTAAACTAAAATATTTTCGCATATCTAAGATTTTCATAAATATCAATATTATCTATTTTCCTGCATTTCTTGTAACAGTTGCTCATACTTTTCAGGATTATTATTTATCCATTCAAGTTTTTCACGGCGATAATTCTGAGCATCATTCTTTGGGTCACCTGTATCCTTATATTGAGGAAAATCATCAAATATGATTGGAGTTCTCTGACTTCCTAGGCTATGAATACTAACTCCCTGTTCTCCTAGATTAGGAATAACCCCATTTACCATAACTGTAGTAAAGTCATAATCAGCACCATGAGATTTTACTATATCTCTAACATAATTAGCAGTAATACTTAAATCTGTCACAAAAATCTGGAATCTGTCTTTATTATCAGGAGTTTTAAAAAATGTACCATCATAAATTGAAGGTTCATTTAGTAATTCTTGTAATATTGTTTCTGCATGATCTTCTCCAGCTATTCCGATTAAGTTAAAGTAAATCGTATAACCCTGACCTGCAGTTTTCATTCTTGTAAATTCTAAAACATCAGCCTGATTTTGAGCAACCAACTGATTTATAGCACAAAAAAGCAAAATAATTAGTCCAAATAAAAATTGCTTCATATACACAAACTTAAAGTTAGATAAATAAAAAAACTCTCAACACAAATATAATAATATTATTTATAGTACCTTATATTAATCATTAAAAAATTGACGTTATTTAATTAAATTGGTTGGCAGGAGAGCTATAATATTTTATATCTGCAAGTTAAATAATTATATTAAAAAGCACTATAATCTGTTATAATGCACTATTATTCGCTTTTTTTACTAACACTATCTAATGGATATAAAATTTCAAAATGATAGTTCTTATTCAAACCGTAAAAATACAACATTCTATTTCCATAAGATCCCTTTCTAAAATCACTCTCTCTATTAAATTCAAGATTACCCGAAACTCCGGGAAAAACAACTTGTGAAATGCATGATCCGACATAGTTTGTGCCATATTCAATAATTGCTGAAATAAATAATTTTGTAATATCGTATGCCAGAAAACTATTTTCATCTGGTTCTGACAGAAACTCAGTTCTGTAATTACTCACAAATCGTTTGACATTTTCTTTATTGTAATCAATATTAGAAGGAGAAAAACATGTAAAATTAACATCCATGTAAAATTTGGGGTCAATTGTTTCATAATCTACCATTGTTTTATCTCCAAGTACACGAATATTATATTCCTTCAATGGAAAAAGAGCAGTAAAAATTCTGAAAGTTTTATACTCTCCCTTAAAGGTAAGAATTACAATATTTTCTTTTTCCTGACTTAATGCAGATGTAAGACCAGAAATACTTGTTCCGTCAAAAAGGAGTCTTTTAGCTGAGACTGCAAATTTATCTATATTGATATTATCAACTAATGTTTGCGCATATATCTTTGAGATGTCATTATTTTCATGAACAACCAAAACATTAACATCTTGCAGTGTTTTTATATAATCAGCAATAACTTTACCCTGATAATAGGCAGATGTCTTTGCCATAAAAATGTTCGAATATTGCTCAACATAAAGATTATCCTCCGAAAAAGGTAAAACAATTATAGCTTTATTAGTCTTTCTGTTTTGAGCGAGATATTCGATATGAGTTCGAAATGCAGGACCTAGAATTATATCGGCTTTATCAATGGTTCCGTTTGCAATAAGTTCCGAAAGCACAGAATTTGATTTACCAATATCATAAACTTCATATTCTATCTTTACGCCAGTATTTTTAAAACTGTCTAAAGCCAGTAAACTTCCAAAATAAAAATTTGTCATATTTTCTGAAATCGGCATTTGTTTAATATCTCTTCTGCTTCTACTTTGTGCGGAAAACTGTTCGAGATTTAGAGAGGCTTCAAATGGGAGCAACACCAGTACCTTTATTTTATCAGGTCTCAAAATTTCAATTAGGCTATCACAAGGAGATGAATAATCTATCTCTTCGGTAATTTCATAAACAATCTCTTCCTGAGGTTTAAAGACATCAAAATTAGCTTTAGCAAGGCTATCTATAAGTCTTTGTCTGTCACTAAAAGCGGCATCATGTATTCTGGGTATAAGAATTATTTGTCCTATTGAAAGATTTTCTTCATCCACTTCAGTGTTGGAATTCAGAATTTGAACTCTTGTCACACCGTATTTTTGTGATAGAGAAAAAATTGTTTCTCCTTTCAATAATTCGTGATAAATAAAAAGACTGGTGTCCTTTTTATGAACAGGTTCTTCATCAATTACCCCTAATTCAATTTTTTGATCCTGTTTTAAAAACTTCAATTCCTGATTTATACTAAGAGCTGAATTACTAATCATTTCAGGATTCAATTTATCAAACTCCTCCCGAGAAATATTATATAACCTTAAGAGTGAAAATAATGTTTCTCCTTGTTTAACTATATGTGTTATATATTCAACTGCCTTAGGCTCCTGTATGTTTTGAATTGGAATTCTTAAAATTTGCTCGGGTCTTAAATCGTTTTCAATTCCAGGATTAGATTCGACAATAAGATTCAAATCTGTATTATAAGCCCTGCTTATTGAATATAATGTATGACCAGGCTTAACAATATGAATATAATAATATTTCCCTTCAATCTGCACTTTTTCAGTTGATGGACTAATATTAACTTGAGCAGTAATACAAGAATAAAATCCAAAAAAAACAAAGAGAACTATCAGAAATTGCTTCATATCTTCCTACTTGATTTGAACCTACAAAAATATAATTATTTCGCTTAAAACAAAATTTATGCCTCGTTAAGTATTGTACTACATGTGGAAACATTTTCTTAATTACAAAGTCTTTTGACAATTATTATCCTATGCATTAAGAGGACTTCTCTTCGTGATATTCTTTCTCTGTGTTTACTTCCCAAATATTGCTTTTATCAATACGTCCGTCTACAATATTTTTAACTGCTGTAATTGCTGTTAGCATTGAGTGGTCGGAATTATTATAACGGTGCATTCCGCTTCTTCCTATTAAAAACAAGTTATTGATTTTGTCGGTATATTTTCTAATAATATCAAATCTGTCGTATGATCCAAAATATACAGGGTAAGTATCGTCCATTCTGATGATTGTTGAATCAAGCACATCCTCTCTATTAATAATCCCTATGCTTGCTAGTTCTTCAACAGACATAGAAATAAAATCCATGTCGCTCATTTCCCAAAGTTCATCTCCCTTATCACAAAAATACTCTAATCCTATCCAAACTTTAGATTCATCTTCAATCATAAATGGGCTCCAATTATTAAAGACCTGAATTCTTCCCATTTTAACTGCCTCTTCCTGCATATATATCCAATTATCGGGTATAAGATCATTAGTAGTTTTAATCTTTGTTTTGTTTTTAATCTGTAATTCGTTCAGCAAAAGTCCTACTGTAATAAAATTTCGGTGCAACAGTCCGTTGGCAATTTCAGATACTTCGTCTGGCGAATCTTTAATTGCATTAATTAGATTTTTAACTGATGTGGTACTAAAAACATAATCTACTTCTATTATTGATTCAACAGTATCATTCTTAATGTAACCAATATTAAATTTTGAATCTGAGACAATTTCAAGAGACTCAAATTTGGCATTCATAATAATTTTACCTCCCAATTGCTCAACCATATGAGCAACAGTTTCCCACAATTGTCCTGGACCAAATTTCGGATACATAAACCAGTCAATTAAACTCGTTTCCTTATCTTTTTGTGCAATATCTTTATTCTTTTTTGAAAATAAAGTCTTAACATAATGAGTAATAACCTTAGTAACAGACAAGCCCTTTATTCGCTGCGCTCCCCATTCAGCAGAGAGTTCCTTACAAGATTTACCCCATACTTTCTCTGTATAATCTTTAAAGAAAGTTTGATATAGGACTTTCCCAAATCTATTTATAAAGAAATCTTCTAGAGTTTTTTCATTTTTAATAGGGAAGATTTTGAATTTAAAGTAACTAATCCCAATTTTCGCTATCCTGACAAATCCTAAATTTCTTATTGTGTTACCATTCAGACTTACAGGATAATCGAAAAACTTTCGAAGATAGAATATTCTTGAGAGTCTTTCTCTTTGTAGAAAAACATTATCATCTAACACTTCCCATTTTTGGTTTTTCGGATGATTGTCAGGACTTTCTATAATATTAAAAATATCCTGCCAATATTTCATTACTGTATCCGACTTAGAAAAAAATCTATGACCTCCAATATCTATTCTGTTACCTTTATAATTTACAGTTTTAGATATCCCTCCAATATCATTTGACTTTTCAAGAATAATCGGAATGATGTCGGTATGTTTTAATAATTCCAATGCAGCAGTTAAACCTGCCGGACCTGCACCAATTATAACCGCTTTTTTTACCATATCAGACGGTAAAATTAGTAATTTTTAATGATACACAACATAAAAGCATTAAAATCAAGTTTCATGTCGTTAAAGCTTTGATTAATTTTTATAATTTTGGCGTTTTAAGTTATGAAAGTAGGATGAAGACAATCTTCACAAATGTTATTTTGGTTTTAATTTTAATAAACTGTAATGCCCAAAAGAAGGAGCTTGATATTAGGGTAAACAGTAATGTTATTACATTTAAATCAAATACTCATAATTTTGGAAAAATCAAATATAATTCCAAAGCCGAACATAACTTTATTTTTAAGAATATATCCGGTAATCCGGTACAGATAACAAGTGTTTTAACCAGTTGTGGCTGTAGCACGCCTCATTTCCCCTCAGAGCCAATAAAAAGAAGAGGAAAATCTAAAATAACGGTTAAATATGATACGAAAAAAATAGGAAATTTCAACGAATCTATTTTTGTACATACTGACAAATCTGATATCCCTATACGACTTGAAATAAGAGGAGAAGTTCTCCAACCTAAACATTCAAATACAAAGAATAATAATTCACAAAAAACTAATTAAATTATGCCGCAAATATCTAATAAAGGAAAAATGATGCCTGCATCACCAATAAGGAAACTTGTTCCTTATGCAGAAGCAGCTAAAAAAAGAGGAGTTAAAGTCTATCATCTAAACATTGGTCAACCGGATATTAAAACTCCAAAAGTTGCACTTGATGCCATACTTAATATGGAAAATCAGGTAATAGAGTATGGACATTCAGCAGGTAATATTGGTTACCGAACAAAACTAGCTGAAGATTATAAAAAGTTTGATATAGATGTTACAGCTGAGGACATTATCGTTACTGCGGGTGGTTCTGAAGCCATAACAATAGCTTTTATGTCAACTATGGACGAAGGAGATGAAGTTATTGTTCCTGAGCCATTTTACGCAAATTATAATGGGTTTGGAATATCATCTGGAGTGGTAATTAAACCAATCACTTCATCGATTGACACTAATTTCGCTTTACCCCCAGTTGAGAAATTTGAAGAATTGATTGGTCCAAAAACCAAAGGAATTGTAATATGTAATCCCAATAATCCAACTGGATATCTTTATTCAAAAGAAGAGATGGATGCATTGGCAGCTATCGTCAAAAAGCATGACTTGTTCCTATTTTCAGATGAGGTTTATAGAGATTTTTGCTATGATGGGCATAAACACCACTCTGTAATGCATATGAAAGGGCTTGAGCAAAATGTTATAATGATGGATTCCGTATCAAAACGTTTTAGTATGTGTGGAGTCAGAGTTGGTTGTATGGTTTCGAAAAACAAAGAATTAATGGCAACAGCTCTTAAATTTGCTCAAGCAAGATTATGCCCACCAGCACTTGGACAGATTGCATCTGAAGCAGCACTTGATACTCCTCAAGACTACTTCAAAACTGTTTATGATGAATATATTCTTAGGAGAAACTTTATGGTAGAAGAATTAAATAAAATAGAAGGAGTTTATTGTCCGATGCCTAAAGGAGCTTTTTACTCAACAGTAAAACTCCCAATTGATGACTCTGATAGATTTGCTCAATGGATATTGGAAGAGTTCAATTATGAAAATCAAACAGTAATGATGGCTCCAGCTACAGGATTCTATAATACTAAAGGTCTTGGAAAAGACGAGGTTAGGATTGCCTATGTATTAAAAATCGAAGATTTAAAAAATGCAATTATTTGTTTGAAGGAAGCTCTAAAAGTTTATCCAGGAAGATCAATTTAATGATACAACACAAAAAAACAGGCTGAATAATAATCAGCCTGTTTTTTTTATGTACCATAATGCTCTAACGCACAATTAGTTTTTCAACTTTGTAAGTATCACTAATTAAAACTCTGATAAAGTAAACGCCTTCTGATAAGGTGGATATGTCCATTTCAGTTTTCTCTGCATCAGGTTTCAAAGTAATTATAACTTTACCCAAGATATCAGTAATAACCAACATGTCTGCAATTTGTGAGGCTGTTTCAATAATTACAATATCTTTAGCTGGATTCGGATATACAAAGACTGGTGATACTGATAATTCATCTGAATAAGTACTCCAAATAATTTCAAATGCTTGAGTTGTTAAGCAATTATTTGCATCTGAAACCATTACTGAATAATATCCTGGAAGCAATCCTTCTATTTCATATCCCTGTGCATTATTAGACCAAATTATTGTGTATGGAGCTGTACCTCCGTAAATTTCGACATAAGCTGAACCATCAGCCACATTCTGTCCACTTGCAGCAGTTGTAATTACAGCAAAAGTCGGAGTTTCTCCTAAAATTATATAATCTGTAATCTCCATAACATCTGTTCCTCCTGCATTAGTAACTGTAAGACTCACAGTATAAACTCCTGGCACGGTATAAGTATGCTCTGGATGTTGTTCATTTGAACCATTACCATCACCGAAATCCCATGTCCAACTAGTTGGATCGTTTACTGATAAATCTGTAAACTGAACTGTAAGAACATCACATCCTGTCGTTATATCAGCTTCGAATGAGGCTATAGGTTCAGGAATCGGTTCGCCCTGAGTAACTTCGATACAGTCACTTACCTGACAAGAATGTTCAGTATTTATTACAGTCACACAATATTCACCAGCTACTAAATTACTGATAGTTTCAGTTTCACCCATATTTGACCAAAGAACTGTATATGAATAAGACGATGTTACTGTAACAGTTGCTGTGCCATCTTCTGCTCCTGGCTCTGACTCCTCGGTCATACTTAGAGCAATCTGGGGTGTTTCTCCTACTAGTATATAGTCAATAATTTCAATTTCATCAGTTCCTCCAGCATTAGATACAATTAGACTAACAGTATAAACTCCGGGAACGATATAAGTATGTTCAGGATGTTGTTCATTTGAACCGTTACCATCACCAAAATCCCATGTCCAACTAGTTGGGTCGTTTACTGATAAATCTGAAAACTGAACTGTAAGAACATCACATCCTGTCGTTATATCAGCTTCGAACAAAGCTACTGGTTCTGGAATATTTCCTTCATAAACAGTCCCACTTGCAATTGCATTGCAATCATTAAAGTCTGTTACAGTTACAAAATACTCGCCTGCCGCAAGGCCAGATATTTGTTCAAGATTAGATCCGGTGTCCCATTGAATTTGATACGGCAGTGTACCTCCATTAATTACAACTGTGGCGGTTCCATCTTCAGCTCCAAAAACAGATTCCGAAGTTGTAGTAACATAAATCTCAAGTTCGGGATAAATTGTTACTTCAATCTCATCCGTAGTATTACAACCATTAGAATCTTCTACTTCAAGTGTAATTGTTTGGGTTGATGATACTTCATAAGTTTGAATGCCTTCAACTCCATTCCAAGTATATACTGCAAATCCAACTCCGGCATCTAAAACTACCGTTCCTCCGCA
>OBJA01000459.1_pt1 | contig 35990 bp, 34 predicted proteins | sample 1519751 | NCBI WGS metagenome assembly OBJA01 (sample SAMEA3881238, study PRJEB22517) | soil metagenome | biome: lake sediment; feature: soda lake sediment; material: sediment, water from around vicinity | place: India | collected 2013-12-23 | depth 3 m
CAGACAATTATTTGCAATCATTTGTAGATAGTTTTATTCTATATGAAATTATTGAAGAGGATTTCTACTTACCAGCAGAGTTGTTAGATATAGTTGTAACATGGACAACAGACGATGATCAGTATTTAAACATTAGTACTGGAGTTGTTTTCCATGAAGGTGAGTTTGCTTATTTAGTACAAGTAAATCGCCCTGAATATTTAACAGGTAATCAATGGGTTACCATAACTGGAGTGTTTAATTACAATAATCAAGATATCACCAAAGATTTTTCAGTAATTGTTTTAGCATATCCAGCAATTCACTATCTTGAACAAGATTTAGAACTAATCCTTTCAAGTTATCAAGTAGAAGATGAATTTAGTTTACCAGTTTTAATGTATTCATCATACATCAATATATCGATTTCTGATGAAATCAGCGATTATTTATCCTATGAGGATGGCATTTTCACAATTACTAGACCAGCAGTAGATACGGTAGGATTTTTAAGTTTCGAAATAGCTTTTGGAGAATTCATGGAAGAAAGCCTTGAAGTTGAAGTTGAATTAACGCTATTAGCAATCCCAAAAGAAACAACTTATGTTGAAACATTTTCTTGGGTTACTACCACAAGTAATGCTTACGCAAATACATTTTCTAATGTTGATGACAATGGCTTTTCTTGGAGTTTACGTGGCCGTGGAGATATGGCATATTTTGCTTTAGGAAATAGTACTGATGCAAGTTTCGTACAAGTGACAGCGACCGGGGGTATTTCTTCGTTTAGCGTTGATTTAGTAAGAGCATTCACCAATACCAACGCAAGAACAGCAGAACTATTTATCAATGGTACTTCTTATGGCACCTTCTCTATCAATACTTTAAGTGATGCGTGGCAAACATTTACTGTTAATAATATTAATATTTACGGGGAAGTAGTAATTCGAATTGTTTCGATTTCGCCTGGAGAGCGAGGAGCGTTTTTAATCAATAATTTTACTTGGACAACATATACTGAAGATGAAGTAGCTTAAAAACAAAAAAAGAGGAAGTCAATTTTGATAATGACTTCCTCTTATAAATATTTAACCCCAGATTAAATGAACAAATTCTGGATAATCGATATAAGGATTTCGATTGTTTTGATGAGAATAAATTACTTCATTACGGTTTCTTTCAAAATCATCAACAGGATCCATAATATGCCATTGTAACAAAACTGATAGTAAAGCCATTTGGTAGGTTGTTGGATTTTCATTAACTAACTCTAATGCGCTATACATAGTCCACATATATAGTAATATTCTTGCTACATCGCCTTTAACTTCATCGCGAGGTTCATATGCAGAAGATGTAGTCACATTATCAAAATACTTGTTTCCTCTTGAAGAATTAAAACTAGGGTCAGCTGGTTTTAGATTATGAAGGTCTGCACTCATGATGGTGTTATATCCCAATAATGATTGTGGCCATACATGCTCACGGTTCCAAGTAACACCATTATCCCAAACACCGCTGACTGAATAACCGGAATAGATTAAAATAACATTACCTAGTTTATCTGGATCAGCATCACTATCATCCAAAATATATCTAGCAGCATCATAGCTGACGTATGTTTTACCAGTATTGATAATACTTCTTAATTCTAAAAACAACTCGTTACCGCTTAAACCTTGTGCGCTTAAATAGTAAGCCATTTCAATAACAACACCACTGAACTCAAGAATCGTTACAGTAAATGTTGTCTGATAATCACCAAAGGTAATTAAAAGCTCGATATCTCCAGGTGTTGATGAATCAAAACCAGAGACAGTATAAAGACTTTTATTCAAGGTAATAGTTTGTCCGCTTGTTCTTCTAATGATTACAGTTATTGAGTCTTCATCAAAAGCTTCTCTAAACTCATAAACTGATTTTCTAATTTCTACAACTTCAATACCAAGATAACCAGCAGTTGTTGAAGACACGTCAGTAGTGAATGTTGTCAAGTCGGTAGTAGTTAAAGTTGTAGTTTGTTCAATAGTGGTAATCTCTGTTGTTGAAGCCATGGTCGTCGGAACAACTGTTGTTGGGGAGACTGTAGTTGGAATAGAAGTTGTTGGCACCATTGTTGTTGGGGTTTGTGTGGTAGGACTAGTTGTCCCTGTACTTTCAGATGATGGCGATGTAGTTGAAATCGTTGTCGGCGAAAGAGTAGTCGATGAACTAGTCGTAATATTAGCGCAACCCAAAGTAGCGCTAATCGCAAATAAAAATAAGATAAAGATAGTGATTTTTTTAAGATTAAACATGTTTTTAATAAAACCTTTCAAGAATTTATTGATTTAAGTGGAATAATTATATCATAATAATATTATAATATAAAGTAATATCGATTATCAAAAAAACAAAGGGTCAATCTAATTGATATTGTTATATTTTTGTGTTAAAATGCAATGTTAAAACGAATTTTTAGGAGGAACTAATGGAAAGAGAAGTATTTGATTTAATTAAGGCTTTTGATTCAATAATAATTGCTCGACATAAAAATCCTGATTTAGATGCTTATGGATCACAATTCGGTCTATACTATGCACTGAAGGCTAAGTATCCAGAGAAGAGAATCTACGCCATAGGTGATACTAATAGTCAAAATTTCTTTCAGGATTTAGATGAGGTGGATGATGAGTTAAAAGCTAACTCTTTAATCTTTGTTTTAGACACAGTTGCTAGCCAAATGCTAAACGAAAGCGATTATAAAAAACATAAAAAATTGGTTTTAATAGACCATCATCAAAACTTGCCTGATATCGACTATGATTACTATATAAGAGATGTCGAATCGTCTTCAACTGCGGAGATTGTCGCGAATTTTCTAGGCAGTTTAGGGATTGAAATAACCAAAGAAAGCGCAAGAGCTTTATATATAGGTATTATTGGTGATACAGGAAGATTCTTATATAACTCAACATCACCAAAAACGCTCTATACTGCCGCTAATTTATTGGAAAAAGAGATAAATATTCAAGAAATCCATGACTTGATTTATTTAGAAACATTAGAAAGTAAACAAATCAAAAATCTATTTTTTAAATCAATCAAGTTAACGAGAAAAAAAGTGGCTTACTCAAAAAATACAAAAGATTTTTTAGAAAAGCACAATCTAGAAACAAACTTTGTCAGTCGCGGTCTTATTTCCCAGATGGCAGGAATAAAAGAAATTCCAATTTGGGCAAACTTCACTTATGATAAAGTAAATGATAAAATTCTATGTGAATTTCGTTCCCGAAATTATCCGGTATTAGAAGTGGCAAAAAATCATGGCGGCGGTGGACATCTCCTAGCCTGTGGTTGCTCAGTTAAAACATGGGATGAAGTTGATATTATAATAAAAGAATTAAACAATTTAATTAAGAGGTGACTAACATGATACAAGCACAAATACTAGAAAAAATAAAAGAATATAACCGAATCATGATCCATATGCATATCAGACCGGATGGAGACTGTTATGGAGCGGGATTTGGATTAAAGAACATAATTAAAGAAAGTTTTCCGAAAAAAGAAGTATACGTACTAGGTGATAAAGCTGAGTATGTCGGCTTTGTCGGAGAGCCAGACATCGTTGATGATGAATTGTTCAAAGACGCTTTAGCGATTGTTGTCGATACAGCGTCAGAAGATAGAGTATCTGATCAAAGATTCAAACTAGCTAAGTTTGTGATAAAGATTGATCATCATATTCCCATTGCTGATTATGGTGATTTGATTTACGTCGATACATCAAGACCAGCCACGGCACAAATCATACTAGAGTTTTATCTTCGTTTTCAAGAAGAGTTGAAAATGAATATGGATGCTGCAATTGCTCTTTACACAGGAATTGTAACCGACACTGGAAGATTTCGATTTAGGTCAGTAACAGCCGATACTTTTTTAGCAGTTGCTCATCTATTAAACTATGGTCTTGATTTCGTTGATGTCCTAACAAGATTAAGTCTTAAATCAGAAAACTTAATGAAATTACAAGGATATGTACTTTTAAATTTTCAAAAAACAGAAAACGGTGTAGCTTATATTAAACTATATCCAGAAATAATTGAACAGTTCACGGTTTCTTTAGAAGAAGCAACTTCCTTAGTCAACGAATTATCTACCCTAGATGATTGCCCTGTTTGGATCTTATTTGCTGAGTATGATAATAAAATTGTTAGAGCTAGATTAAGATCAAAAGGACCAGCAATCGACCAATTAGCCAATAAATATGATGGTGGCGGACATGCACAAGCTTGTGGAGCCAACTTAGGAACCTGGGAAAAAACTGATGAGTTATTAAAAGATGCAGACGAGCTGGTTAAAGCTTATAAATCGACCCTGAAATAAAGTCAAATTTTACTTGTATTTTTTAACTGATTTGTTATAATTAATTCGGTTAAAATCTTAATAATTACAGGAGTTTGATATGCCAACTACATTCTTAGTTACTATCGACTGGAAATTAACTATTTTTGCAATAGCTGGAGGATTGGGGATTTTCCTTTTTGGAATCAATTTAATGAGTGATTCTTTAAAGAAACTCGCTGGTTCCAAACTGAAACTATTTCTAGAAAAGACTACAAACACACCGTTAAAAGGGATTTTTGTAGGGATTTTACTAACCGCCTTAATTCAATCATCAAGCGCTACCAGCGCTTTAGTTGTTGGCTTAGTAAGAGCAGGATTAATGACATTACCACAAGCAGTTGGCGTTATCTTTGGGGCTAATATCGGGACTACCTTCACATCGGTATTGATAAGTTTGAACATTGGTTCATACGCAATGCCAATTATGTTTGTAGGTACAGTCTTGATATTTTTTGTTAGAAGAAAGAAAGTTCAATTTTTTGGTAAAGTAATCTTTGGTTTTGGAATGATGTTCTTTGGTTTAGACACCATGGGTGGTGCGCTAAAACAATTAGTACAACTTCCAGAGTTCGCTCAGATGCTTCAAAGCGTTGGGGATAAACCAGTTCTTGGTGTAATTGTCGGGGTAATTACCACCGCAATAATTCAATCATCGAGTGCTACAATTGGTATCTTGCAACAACTTTACTCCACAGGCGGTGTGCCTTTGATAGGTGCTATAGCCATTGTGCTTGGGGATAATATCGGAACAACAATCACCTCAATCATGGCGTCTGTTGGTGCGACATCAAGCGCAAAGAGAACAGCTTTAGTTCACGTTCTGTTCAACTCATTTGGGACGATTGTGTTTCTCATTTTGTTAAGACCATATACAAGTTTCATAACCTTATTAGCCCAAGCAATAGTTGGGGATGATTATTTAACTAATAGATTAACAATTTCTCTTGCGCATGTCAGTTTCAATATTGCGACAGTTTTTGTACTATATTGGTTTGTTAAACAAATGGTTTGGGCAGTATCTAAGATTATACCTGCAAAAGATGAAATTGAAATGGATGATATCGTTTTAGATAAATTGCTTCTTAAAAGATCTCCAGATTTAGCTTTAGAGAACGCTAAGAAAGCAATGATTAATATGGGTAATGTTACAAGAGGAATGTTGGAGTTCACTTATAATTTCGCATTTGAAAACGATGATCGAGCAATGGAACTGGGAATGCAATGTGAAGAAATGCTTGACTCAATGGATGATAAGATTCATAACTATCTCGTTGAGATTGGTGCTAACGACCTAACAGATCGACAAATCCAAAAAGTCGCAAAACATATTGATACAATTACTGACCTAGAAAGAATCGGAGATCATTTTGATAATCTCCTTGAACTATTTAACGAAAGAAAAGAAAAAAGAATCGTTTTACACGAAAAAACAAAAGAAGAATTATTGAATCTATTTTCAATAATTAGAAAACAACTAGATAATTCATTAACCGCTTATTTTAAAGAAGATATTTCTTTAGCTAACGATATTATGAAAGTCGAACAACAACTTGATGTTTTAGTTAGAGAGTACAGAAGAAACCATATTAATCGAATCAATGATAAAACTTGTGAAGAAGTTGAAGCAGGGTACTATGTAGATATTTTATCAAATATTGAAAGAATCGGTGATCACTGCAATAATATGGCGATAAATGTGATGAATAAGAACTTTTCTTATCATAAAACTGATTTGGATCATCACGAATAAAAGTTTTGGAAAATGTTACTTGTATTATTTTTTACTTTGCTATATAATATGTAAAGCATAAAAAAGAAATACAATATTTAAAGATTGGATGGTTATAAATGACAGAGAGAAAAAACATGTCAATCATGGAATTAGCTAACTTAATCTTGAAAGAAAATAATAAAGCGATGACATTTATGGAAATCTACGATCGTATAGTAGAGGAGAAACAAATCTCTGAAGACGATAAAATGGAAATGATTTCCCAAGTATACGCAGATTTTATTCTTTCAGCTAGGTTTATCTATGTCGGTGATGATGAATGGGACATCAAAGGTCGTCAAGCAATTGAACTGTGGGATAAAGACGGCGCTTACTATGATGAATATCCTGATTATGAAGAAGAACTATCACAATATGATGATTTAGATGACTTCGATATAGAAGATGAAGATTTAGATGAAGTTGAAGTAGAAGATGAAGAAGACGAAGATAATATCTATGAAAAAGATTATGATGATGACGATATAGAAGATGATATTGACGATTTAGACGATGATCTTGAAGATGAGTTCATTGAAGATTTCTCTGATGATGACGATGATACCCTATTTGATGAGTTCGAAGAAGAGGAAGAAGTCGAGACTGAAGAGGAAGAAGAATACTCATATGACGTTGATGAAGACTTCGATGATGAAGAATATAATGAGTATATGGATGATTACGAGAAGATGTATGATGACTAAAAGAGGGTGAAAACTCTCTTTTTCTTTTTCTAACAATGAAATTAGTGTTATAATAATAAAAGGATGAATAAGAGGTGAGAACGAATGAATAAAGTACAAAGATTTAGAGAAAATGTCAAAAAGATTAAAGCTTACATCTATGTATTACAATTAGCTGGCTGGGACTCAAGCACAGAAGCCCCAAGAAACGCTTTTAAAAGACGCGGTGAAGTTCTTAGCGAACTTAGCAAAGAGTTATTTAATTTACAGACTAATCCTGAAGCGATTAAACTTATCAATGAACTATATCAAGAAATAAATAATTTTGATGATAATTTTCAAAGGGAGATAAAAAAAGCCAAAAGATCAGTTGATAAGATTGTAAATATACCTCAAAACGAGTATGTTGCTTATCAAAAACTTATAAATGATTCGCAAATTGTTTGGGAAGACGCAAAAAAGAATAATGATTTTGCATCTTTCAAGAGTAATCTCACTCAAATAATCGATTACAATAAAAAATTTGCTTTGTATTACAATCCTACAGGCTTACCATATGATACTCTTCTAGATGACTACGAAGAAGGAATGACAATGGAAGACTATGATAAGTTCTTTGATGCTTTAAAAAAAGATTTAGTTCCATTTGTTAAAGAAATTTTACAGACTAAAAAAGTTGATTACTCTTCTTTTATTAACTCGGCTTTTGATGTCAAAAAACAAGAAAAGTTTTGTGAATACTTACTAGATGTTTTTGGTTTTGATCGTAATAGCGGTTTAATGAAAAAATCGGTTCACCCTTTTACTTGGAATACCTCACCTGAAGATGTAAGACTTACCACAAGATATTTGGAAAACTATGTTCTATCTAGTATTTATGCAGCTATTCATGAGCTAGGTCACGCTCTATATGAACAACAAGTATCTACTGAATATGATGATACTTTACTTAATGGAGGAACTTCGATGGGGGTTCATGAATCACAATCGAGATTATATGAAAATACTATTGGTAGATCGTTATCTTTTTGGGAAAAACATTTTGATAAGTTTAGCGAACTATTCCCTGAACAAACCAAAGATATGAACGCAAAGGATATGTTTTATGCTGTTAATCAAGTTGAAGCTAGTTTGATAAGAATTGAAGCTGATGAACTAACCTATCCATTACATATAATGTTAAGATATGACATCGAAAAGATGTTGATAAATGATAATTTAAATGTTGATGATTTACCGGAGATATGGAATAACAAAATTGAAGAATATCTAGGAATTAGACCAAAAGATGATAGTGAAGGTGTGTTGCAAGATGTTCACTGGAGCGCTGGATTAATCGGATACTTTCCAACTTATGCTTTAGGAACTGCCTTTGGAGCGCAAATATATTATCATATGAAAAAAGAGTTGGATATTGATAAAATAATCAGTGAAAATGAGATTGTCAAGATTAACCATTGGTTAAAAGAGAAGCTTCATAAGTATGGGGCAAGTAAGACGCCTAAAGAATTGATGGTTATGATAACTGGTGAAGAGTTTAGTCCAAAGTACTATATTGACTATTTGAAAGAAAAATATGCTAAATTATATTTGAGTTAATGATGTGAGTATCGATAGATTGTTTATTAATGGTAAATGTGATAAAATAATAAAAAGACAAAATTTAGGAGGAATATATGTTATTAGAGCAAAAGTTGGTTGAACAGATTCTTGACGCTGCTTTAGAAACAGGTGCAGATTTTTCTGAAGTGTATATTGAAGATCATTCATCATCTGTTTTACAATCAGTTTCAGGAAGGTTAGAAAAGTCTAATAATACTAAGTCTTTCGGTGTTGGGATTAGAGTAGCTAAAAAATTCCAATCTGTGTATGGATATACAAATAGTAAAAACCCAGAAGATTTAATTAAATTAGCAAAAGATTTATCAAAGTCATTCAATGATCCAACATTAACAACAAGAACACCTTTAATGCCTCTAGAGGTAGGACAAAAACACAAGGTTAAGATTAAACCAAGTGAAGTAGCATTAGCTGATAAAGTTAAATTATTAAAAACTGCTTACAAACATGCTAGCGAATACGATGAAGTAATTAAACAAGTAATTTGTTACTTAGTAGACGATGAAAAAGACGTTTTAATCGCTAACTCTGAAGGCCGTTTTGTAACAGAAACAAGAGTTAAAGTTAGATTAATGATTTCCTCAGTAGCTTCAGATAAAGGGATGATGCAATCAGGGTCAGACGGTGATGGTTCAGGAAAAGGTTATGAGTTCTTATTTGAAGAAATGGATATTCCTTACTTCGCTGAATCAGCTTCAAAAATTGCAAAAACAATGCTTTACGCCGATGATTGTCCAAGCGGAGTAATGCCAGTAGTTATTCACAACGCTTTTGGTGGAGTTATTTTCCATGAAGCATGCGGACATTCACTAGAAGCAACTTCAGTTGCTAAAAACGCTTCAGTTTTTTGTGGAAAATTAGGCACAAAAATCGCTTCTGACATTGTAACAGCTATTGATGACGGAACCATTGAGAATGGTTGGGGTTCAGCAAACTATGATGACGAAGGTTATCCTCAACAACGTCGTGTTTTAATTGAAAACGGAATCTTGAAAGCTTACATGATTGACAAGATTAATGCTAGAAGAATGCAAATGGAACCAACCGGTTCATCACGTAGACAAAATTACAAGTTTTCTCCGACTTCAAGAATGAGTAATACTTTTATTGATAATGGTGATTCGACTTTTGAAGAAATCATTGCTGATACCAAGTTTGGTTTATTCGCTAAAAAAATGGGTGGAGGGTCAGTTAATCCTGGTAACGGCGATTTCAATTTTAGCGTTATGGAAGGATATATGATTCGTGATGGTAAAATTGCTGAACCTGTTAAAGGTGCAGCTTTAGTTGGTAACGGCGCAGATATTTTACATAAAATAGATATGATAGCTGGAAACTTAGACCGTTCAAGAGGAATGTGTGGATCAGCTTCTGGATCGATTCCAGCGGATGTTGGACAACCGACAATCAGAGTAAAAGAAATTACTGTCGGTGGAAGAAAGAAGGGAGCTTAATATGAACTTAGAAAAATTATTTAAGAGTGCAAAAGAAAAAGGTATAACTGATTTAGAAATATTTGCAAGTGATAGAAGCTCCTTAAGTATTGAGATTTTTGATGGTGAAGTGGATAAATATGAAATAGCTGATACCAACGCTTTAACTGTTAAAGGTATTTTCAACAATAAAATGGGAACCTTCCGTACTGAAGTTTTAGATGATGATGTAATCGATGAGATTTTAGATACAATTATTGCAAGTGCAAAAGAGATTGATTCTTTAGATGATGCAATCATTTATGAAGGTGATAAAAGTTATAAAGATTTAAGAGATTTGTATAACGATAATCTTTACAATCTTGATGTTCAAAAAAAGATTAATCATTTATTAGCGTTAGATAAGTTTCTTCATGAGTTTGATCCAAGAGTTACTGTTGTTGAAACAATGTATTCAGAGAATAATAACGCAGTAATGTTAAAGAATTCTAAAGGGATTAACTTAAGCAATAAAGCAAACTCAGCCTATATCGGCGGTAGTGTCATCGTTAAAGATGAAACTGATCAAAGAGTTGGTTTTGACGTTATGATTTCCAATGATTTTAACGATTTTGATATTGAAACAATTGGAAAAGAAATCGTTGAAGATGCTCTAGCATCTTTAGGTGCGAAACCTGTACCATCAGACAATTATGAGATAGTATTTGCTAACGGAGCGATAGCGACTTTATTATCAGCTTTCCAAAGTATTTTCTCTGCTGATTCAGTTCAAAAAGGTCTTTCTTTGTTAAAAGGTAAACTTGGTGAAGTTGTCGGTTCAGATTTAGTAACTATAGTTGATGATCCTTTTATGAAAAAAAGCGCAAGTTCCCGCTCTTTTGATGACGAAGGTGTTGCGACAATTTACAAAGAAATGGTTAGTAAAGGTGTATTGAAAACCTTCTTGCACAACTTAGTTTCTGCGAAAAAAGACAATGTCAAATCAACTGGTAATGGATTTGGCGGTAGTGTAGCTGCAGTTAACTTGAAAATGGAACCAGGCAAAAGTAGTTTAGAAGAAATGATAGCAAGTTGTGAAAAAGGGGTATTCATTACTAATGTTCAAGGTGCACACGCTGGTGTTAACCCTATTAGTGGTGACTATTCTTTACAAGCATCAGGTTACTATATTGAAAATGGCAAAAAGGTAAAACCAGTAGCGTTAATCACGGTTGCCGGAAACTTCCTTGAAACCTTGAAAGATATTACCATGGTTGGTAATGATTTAAAGATGAGTTATTATGGTGTAACTTCACCATCAATCAAAGTTAAATCAATGACTGTATCTGGTAGTTAAGTAAGAATTTTTATAAAAAAGTCGGACCATAAGATAATTGGTCCGATTTCTTTTCTTTTATTGAACTGATTATATCTTGTTAGCTTGATTTTGCATTAAAAAAGGATTGGCAATTGGAAAAATAAAAGCTAAAACTAAGTATAGAACAGATTGGTCTTCAGCGCCAATTTTTGCTAATCTTTTCCCTACAGCATAATTCCAGTAAACGTAGTAAATACCAAGGGTGAAAATAAGCATTAAAAAATGCCCTAAACCGCCAAAGCCTTCGCCAGTTTTAGATTTTAACTCCATCTGAAATTTAATTGTCCAAATCAACGGGTAGATTCCAAAGGTGAAAATAAAAAGCAATAACATTGAAATTAAGTCTCTTTTTTTCATAAACACTCCCCTTTCTTGATTAATATAATTATGATAACATAGATTTATTTAAACATCAATAATTCAGTCTTGTTTAAACTTTCATAATCTTTAAGGGATTTTTCTTCTGTCATGATGATATTTGTCTTGATAAATGCTATGATATATTTGAAATTTGGAGGGAGTTATGGAAAAAGAAAAAGCTTTACTCAATATCAACAAAAAGAGTTTTATTAATGTCTTGATTATTTTGTTTAGTTTAATGGTTATTGCCTTTGTCCTAACATATTTAATTCCACAAGGGATTTACGATCGCTCAAGCACAGGAGAGATTATTGCTGGATCCTACCAGCAATTGCCAAAGGATAATCTTTCAATATGGCAATTCTTCTATGCTCCTGTTGGTTTGTTGTTAAGTAGTGACGGAATAAATGTCATAATGATTTCGCTCTTCTTATTCATTCTTGGTGGTTTTTTCACTGTTATGGATAAAACTAAAGGAATTGTTGTTATTATTAAAAGATTGGTGGATAAATACATCCACAATAAGCATCTGTTAATTCGTTTAATTGTCCTTTTCTTTATGATGTTCGGAGCTTTCTTTGGAATATTTGAAGAATCTGTTGCCCTATTACCAATAATGGTAATCTTATCTTTATCAATGGGATATGATACATTAATGGCTTTAGGTTTGACTATTCTAGCTGCTGGTTTTGGTTTTGCTAGTGCTATAACTAATCCGTTCTCTGTGGGAATTGCTTCTCAGATAGCCGGAATAAATATTTTAAGCGGTGTTTTCTTCCGGTTATTAGTTTTCATTATTATGTATTCCTTATTATCAACTTTTCTTGTAAGATACGCAAAGAAATTGGAAAAGAATCCTGAATCATCTCTTACATACGAAGAAGATATTGAGAAGAAAAAGAGCTTAAGTAACGAGCTTAATGAAAAAATCGAGAACGAAAGTAAAATCTTTAAAACATATATAGCAATATTCTTGATTCTCTTGATTTTTATAATCCTTGCATCATTGATGCAATTGTTACTTGATTTAGAGGTGCCGACAATTGTTTTAATGAGTTTGACTTTTTTGATTGGTGGGATAGTCGGTGGATATTTAATTAACAAAGATCTTGTTCTAACCTTAAAAATATTCGGCAAAGGGATGGTAGCTGTTATGCCAGCTGCGATTCTTATCCTTCTAGCAGGATCAGTAAAATACATTATGACCAATGGTCAAATTATGGATACAATCTTACATTTCTTTGAAAGTTTACTAGCAGATAAACCAGCTGTTGTTGGTGTTTTGGGAATCTATTTAATCATTTTAGTGATTCAGTTTTTTATTGGTTCTGCATCTGCAAAAGCAGTTTTAATTATGCCGATATTAGTGCCATTAGTTTCTTTAATCGGCGTTTCTAGTAACATAGCGATTTTAGCTTTCATTTTTGGAGATGGTTATACAAATGTAATCTTCCCAACTAACGGAGTTTTATTGATTGCTTTAAGTATTGCGGCCGTTCAATATCACAAATGGTTTAAATGGACATTCAAGTTGCAATCATTGACTTTCTTATTGACAGTCGTTTTATTAGTAGTCGCTTATTTAATCGGTTACTAAGTCGTTATTTCTTTACAAAAAATGGCTAAAAGAGTATAATTATAGTGGTTTTATAACATAAGGAGGAATTATATTATGAGTTTAGTTTCAGCAAAAGAAATGTTGGATAAAGCATACAAAGGCGGTTATGCAGTCGGACAGTTTAATATCAATAATTTAGAATGGACAAAAGCGATTTTATTAGCAGCTGAAGAATTAAAATCACCAGTAATTTTAGGTGTATCAGAAGGTGCGGCAAAGTATATGACAGGCTATAATGTTGTTACTGATATGGTCAAGGCAATGGTTAAATCATTGAACATTACTGTGCCAGTTGCCCTACATTTAGACCACGGTTCTTATGAAGGTGCAAAAAAAGCTATTGAAGCGGGCTTTTCATCAATTATGTTTGATGGTTCTCATTATCCTATTGAAGAGAATATTAAACTGACAAAGGAAATGGTTGATACAACTAGAAAACTAGGAATTTCTTTAGAAGCTGAAGTCGGAGCTATCGGCGGTGAAGAAGATGGGGTAGTTGGTAATGGTGAAGTCGCTGATCCAAAGGAATGTAAACTGATTGCGGATTTAGGTGTTGATTTTCTTGCTGCTGGTATTGGTAATATTCATGGTAAATACCCTGAAAATTGGCCTGGGCTAAACTTTGAAGTTCTTGATGAAATCAACAAAATAACTAATGATACACCATTGGTTTTACATGGTGGAACTGGTATTCCTGCAGAGATGATTAGAAAAGCAATTTCAATGGGCGTTTCAAAGATTAATGTTAACACAGAATGCCAATTGGTATTTGCTGAAGCAACAAGAAAATATATCGAAGAAGGTAAAGATTTATTAGGCAAAGGCTTCGATCCACGTAAATTATTAGCTCCAGGAGTTGAAGCAATCAAGAAGGTTGTTAAAGAAAAAATGGAGTTATTTGGTTCTGTTAACCAAGCATAAACACAAAAAAACCACATTTTTACTGTGGTTTTTCTTTTCATTTATTGTATAATATTATAAGAGGATAGGTTATGGAGAGATTATTAAAAGAGTTTAATGGTTGGTTAGCTGACCATCGGAACTTTTATGAACACTTGCAATCTCATCAATCAGCATTATACTTAAGGTTTCAACCTGTGTATGATGTGATGTTGTTTTTGTATAATGAATATAAAGACCATGTCAACGAAATGACGGAAGACATCGAAAAAATCTTTCAGATTGGACTAGAGTATATTCACATGCAATTTTTTACTGCTGAAGTGTATTTAGAAAAATCTTTTAATAACGACTTCCACAATTTTCTTGAATACGATAGAGTTATCAGTTATCTTTTGTTTTTGGAAGATCTCAAATATGAATTAATTGAGAAATCAATTGATTATGATCAAGAAGAATTAGATAAATTAAATGATTACTTAGATGAAATTATTGAAAAAAGACAAGAAATACCAGAAAGTTTAAATCTTTATGTTGATAGCAAAGTCTTTAAGATAATTAACACTGATGATTATCACTTCACAGGAATAATTGATATTTTTGTGGAAATAGCCGATGCCTTAGGAATAAGTTTTGATGAAGAAAATGATGTAATAATCGGAGAGGATTTATAAGTAAAATGAACAGAAAACAATATTTGATTACCCTAATAGTTTTATTAGTAGTTGGAGTTACATTGATAGTAACGAACTTTATTTTTGACGAGTATCTTAGTTGGACTTGGGTATTTGTGATTATTGCTGCTGGATACTTATATTTAAGATATAAAGTATCAGGTCCATTACAAATGTTTGCCAACAAGTTTAATATGATGGTTGATTATGACTTAGATGTTCAAGGGGCTAAAAAATTATGCCTTGAAAGAGTCGAACAAGCGCCAACAAATGGCACAAAAACTTTATACATGGTCTACTTAGGAATGGCCACCTACTACGCTGGAGATTATGAAGAAGCCGTAAAGGTGTTTAATCAAATCGAACTTAAACGTTTAAACAATGTCTATCACGTTTTAATTTTTGCTTTTACAGCTTATGCAGCTTTTGAAGCTGATGATATGGATAATTTCAATCTTTCTATTGAAAGAATTAAAAATATCCAAGGAGCTATCAACCGTAAATACCTAGGTTTTGTTGGCTCTTACCTACAAGTTTTAGAAGCTATGCAGAATCTTGAAACAAATCCAGAACATTATCGAGAAGTAATAGAAAATCAATTTTCACGTTTTGATGGATATGTATCTACTAAACTGACTTACAATTACCGAATGGCTCATTACTACCGAGTTATCAATAACGAAGAAGAAATGGAAAAATGTTTAGCAAAAGTTATCGCTAACGGTAAAGAACATCACACAGCGTTACAAGCAAGGAAATTATTTAAAAATACTGTTAATGTTGAAGATTTTATTTTCACTGAAGAACAAGAAGTTGATAATGTAGAAGTAGTTGAAGATCAACAACTTCTTACAGGTGAAACGGAAAATATTGAAACTTTAGAAGAAGTAGAAAATGTTGAAGACGACGATTTATTCAAATAAAAAATAGCGCTGAATTTAGCGCTATTTTCTTTATCTATTTTTCATTTGTGGGAATAGAAGTACATCCCTTATTGATTTAGAATCTGTCAGTAACATGATCAAACGGTCGATACCGATTCCGATACCACCTGTAGGCGGCATCCCATATTCTAAAGCTTCGACGAAATCTAAATCCATTTCATTAGCCTCTGGATTGCCGAGGTCTTTTTCTTTGATTTGATTGACAAATCTTTGATATTGATCAATCGGATCATTTAACTCAGTATAAGCATTTGCATATTCGCTACCATTGATGAATAACTCAAATCTTTGAGTAAACCTTTCATCTGATGGGTCTTTTTTAGTTAATGGAGAGATTTCAATCGGATGACCATAAACAAATGTTGGTTGTATCAAATCATCTTCACAATAATGTTCAAAGAATAAGTTAACTATATGACCTACACCATATAGATGGGCCTCAATATTTAAGTGGTGTTCTTTGGCTAGTTTCTTCGCTTCTTCAAAATCATGAATCTTGAAAAAATCAATTCCCGTTTTTTCTTTAATCAAATCAACCATATGAGCTTTTCTCCAGCCTTTTGATAGATCGATTTCTTTGCCGTCATAATTGATTTTTGTAGTTCCAACAACTTTTAGAGCTAAATGACTAATTAAGTCTTCGCTTAAATCCATCATTCCTTGTAAGTCGGAATAAGCTAGATATAACTCGATGGTTGTGAACTCAGGATTATGTAAACGATCGATTCCTTCGTTTCTAAACAATCTACCGATTTCATAAACACCATCAAAACCGCCGATTATGCATCTTTTTAAATGAAGTTCAGTAGCGATTCTTAAGTAGAACGGCATATTTAGTGTGTTATGGTGAGTAATAAACGGTCTAGCATTCGCTCCACCAAGAATTGGCTGTAATACAGGAGTTTCAACTTCTAGATAGCCAAGATTATCTAAATAATCACGCATCTCTTTAATGATTTTTGAACGTTTAATGAATGTATCTCTGCTTTCTTGGTTCATTATCAAATCAACATAACGACGTCGATAAATTTCTTCTTTATCAGTTAAACCATGAAATTTTTCTGGAAGAGGTCTTAAAGCTTTTGTTAAGTGTAAGTATTCTAATACCTTAAGAGATAATTCACCAGTATTAGTAATCATCGCGTTACCACTAACACCAATAATATCACCGATATCACCTTTTTTAAATATTTCATATGCTTCTTCACCAAGAGCATCTTCTCTAATATATAACTGAAGTAGACCATGTTGATCTTGGATATGAACAAATCCCGCCTTACCCTTTACTCTTCTTGTCATAATTCTTCCAGCGATTTTTACAATAACCGGATTTTCCATATCATGAAGTTCATCTTTTGTAAAAACAGAAAAAGCTTCTTTGAATGTTTTGGTATTATGAGTGCGATCAAAACGCGAACCAAAAGGATCGATACCTTGTTGTTTCAGATTCTCGGCTTTTTCTCTTCTAACTATTTCTTGTTCTGTTAGTTTAATTTCCATATTTTCCCTCTATTCTACATACTCCCCAGCTGTTTTAAATAATTCTAGATTTTCATACATTAAAGTCATGTAATTCTTACCTAAATTTATACTTTCTCTTGTGATTGACTCAAGAACATAAAACTCAAGTTTAACAGGATCTTTGCCTTGAGTTTGAAGTTCGCTGAAAACTGCATTTGATAGAGGTGAAGTAGTAAATTTTTCGTAAATAATGTGTCTAATATCATGATATAAAGCTTCTTCGACAATAGCTTGTTTTTGTGCTGAAGTGAACTGGTCAGTTTCTTCATGATATCCTGTTGATATCGGCATAAAGTTTAAACCATAATCATGACGTAAATAGCCATAAAGGTTAGTAGAAGTCATAACTGGTTTTGTCAGTTTGCTGATAGCTTCAGTAAAATCGTTATCTAAAGTCTCTAAGCTTTGAATTAAAACTGTATAATTGTTTGATATAATTTCTTCTTCATTTGGAAAAGCTAAGATCAACTTATCATAAACCAAGGTTGATACATCAATCATTTTCGATGGCGATATCCAAAAGTGAGGATCAACCCCTAATGATGTATTGTCAAGTGTTTGATGATCGTGATCATCATCGTGATCATCATGGTCATGATCATGATTGTGGTCATGGATTTCTCCAGGAATGAATTCAATATAATCAGTTTCATTTTCTATTCTGACTAATTGAACATCCTTATTCTTAAAGATACTATCAATTTGAAAATCAATGTAATAGTCGTAGTTTCCACCAACATAAAACAAATATGTTGCTTGTGTCATTGCAATAATTTCTTTTGGCGACCAATCAACTGAAGTTTCGTGTGAAGTTACACCAGGGACCATTCCTACTGTATAATCAGTACCTTTTAACATCTCTTCTGTAACATACTTCAAAGGATAAACTGTCACATAAATATCGTGGGGGTCTCCGTGAAGATTACAAGCAGATAATATCAATAACTGGATTGCGACAAATATCGCCAAAATTATCTTTTTCATTTATAAATCAACTCCTTAGTATTTTCTTATCAAGTATTCTTATCAGTTTCACTTATGATTTGATACATTGTATCCGCAGCGTCTTTTTTAGCAAAACTTAATGTTTCTAACACTCGAATTTTTAGTTCTTTATTAGCGTAATAGATTGTTAAAACATCATTTTCTTTGACATCCGTTCCTGGTTTAGCAACCCGATCATTAATCAAAACTCTTGAGTTTTTACTAACCTCTTTAGCAACGGTTCTTCTTTTAAATATTCGAGATACTTTTAAAAACTTATCTAATCTCATATAATACTCCTAATTAGAAGAGGGATACGGTTGGTATCCCACTTTTTAAATATCTTAAGCTTCAGTTTTATCTTCTGGAACTTCGTTTTTAATTTTTTTCTCAGTTTCAGTTTCATTAAGTTCTTGAGCTAAAACATCGTCCCAACGTGATAGTTTTCCTGATTCGACAATTTCATCAATATCTTCTTTTGTTAAAGTTTCAACTTCTAAAAGATAATGAGCAATAGTTTTTAGTAAATCAAGATTCTTTCCGATTAAATCTTTAGCTTTATCATAACAATCATGAATAATCCCTCTAACTTCTTTGTCAATTTCAGTAGCGATTTGTTCAGAGAAGTTTTTAGATTTTCCATAATCTCTTCCTAAGAAGACGGTATCTGAATCTTTTTCATAAGTAATTGGTCCAAGTCGGTCACTCATACCATACTCTGTAATCATCGCTCTTGCAATTGAAGTAGAACGTTGTAAATCGTTATGACCACCAGTAGAGATTTCATTGAAGATAACTTCTTCAGCAACTCTACCGCCCAAAAGACCGATAATCATTTCTAAAAGGTTTTGTCTTGTTTGTAAGAAAGCTTGTTCTTCCTTAGGTAACATCAAGTTATAACCACCTGCTTGACCTCTTGGAATAATCGTAACTTTATGAACGATACTTGCATTTTCTAATTTTAAGCCAATAACTGCGTGGCCAGCTTCATGATAAGCGATAATCTCTTTTTCTTTTTTAGAGAATACTCTTGATCTTTTGGCCGGTCCCATCATTACTCTATCAACAGCTTCATCGATATGAGATAATTCAATTTGTGATTTATTTTCTCTTGCTGCTAATAAAGCGGCCTCATTCATTAAATTCTCTAAGTCAGCACCAGTGAATCCTGGAGTTCTACGAGCAATCTCTTGGAATGTAATTGCCGTGTTAATTTTTTTATTGCGTGAGTGCACTTTCAAAATTTCAATTCGGCCTTTAATGTCAGGACGTCCAACATAAACTTGTCTATCAAAACGACCAGGTCTCATTAACGCAGGATCCAAGATATCCACACGGTTAGTCGCTGCGATAACGATAACTCCAGAATTGTGACCAAAACCATCCATTTCAACTAATAATTGATTAAGTGTTTGCTCTCTTTCGTCATGCCCTCCGCCTAAACCAGTTCCTCTTTGTCTACCAACTGCATCAATTTCATCGATAAACAGAATACAAGGAGCGTGTGTTTTAGCAGTTTTAAACATGTCTCTAACTCTTGACGCACCAACACCAACAAACATTTCTAAGAAATCAGAACCAGATACGAAATAGAATGGAACTTGAGCTTCTCCGGCAACCGCTCTAGCTATCAGAGTTTTACCGGTTCCTGGAGGACCGACTAATAGTACACCCTTAGGAATTCTTGCTCCTAATTCTAAATACTTCTTTGGGTTTTTTAAGAAATCAATAATCTCTTGTAACTCTTCTTTTTCTTCATCAGCACCAGCAACATCATTAAATGTAGTTTTTTGATTTTTGCTGACTTGTGCTCTACTCTTACCAAAATCAAAAGCTTGTTTATTTGCATTTGATCCGCCCCTCATCATAACAACTAGCATGATAACAACGCCAGCAACCAAAATGATCGGGAAGATGATGTTCAATAAATTATATGTTTGGCCAGGAGTGAACACATAAACAATATCATTGGCAAGGATCGAATCATTGTTAATTTGATAAATAATGCTTCTTGCTTGGGCTAGTTCATCATCATTAGCGAAGAAAGTTTCATAACTTGCACCATCCAACAATTTTCCTGTGACTTTATATGCCCGATAATTGGTGTCACCAGCCAAAGGTCTAACTTCAACCGAAGTAATGCCTTGATTCTCCAACAACTCAATGAAGAGTGAATTTGATAGTTTTTCTGGAGCATTGACATTTCCAAAACTATAAAAAATAGAGATTACTAGAATAACCAGTAATGCTATCATAATAAATCGTGTTGAACGATTATTCATTTGTTTATTTTGTGGTTTTTTTGCTACAGCCATAATTTAACCTCCTTATTTATTATAAACCTCTTGTTTTAAAACGCCGACATAAGGAAGGTTACGATATGATTCATCATAATCCAGCCCAAAGCCTACAACAAATTCTTTTGGAATCGTTGTTCCAATATATTTAGGAGTAAAAACTTCTGTTCTTCCTGCAGGTTTGTCTAGCAAAGTTGCAACTTCAACAGTTAAAGCTCCACGGAACTTTAAAAGGTTTTTAACTACGTTTATTGTTCTTCCAGTATCAACAATATCTTCTGCGATAATGACATGTCTGCCTTCAACAGATATATCTAAATCTTTTGTAATCTTTACGTCTCCACTAGATTCTGTACCACCATGGTAACTTTGAACTCCCATAAGTTCGATTTCGCAGTATAAGTCAATATGCTTAATCAACTCAGCCATAAAAGGAATACACCCTTTCAACAGACCGATTATAATAGGTTTTTTATTTTGATAATCTTTAGTAATCTCTTCACCCAAGCGTTTGGATATTTGACGAATTTCTTCTTCGGAAACTAAGATTTTTTCTATATCTTTTTCTAACATTTTTACCCTCTCTTTATAGCGATGTATAATTCATTTTTGCCTGATGTTTTTTTGGTAAAGATTCCAGGAACAAAGATAATTTCACCGTCTTTATTTAAGACAACCGGTAGTGTATCACGATCATGAATCGGAACTTTCTTGTCGATTAAGATGTCTTTAAGTTTTTTTGTTCCAGCATCTGTAATTACCTTGTCACCATTAGCGCGATTTCTAACAGTTAATGGAAACAATAAATCTAGATTATTATAACATAATTTACCAATAAAACCATAATTTTTGTTCGCATTTTTTGCTACAGACAACAAATAATTGTTTGGCAAACTGATTTCCTTAAAATCGTCAATTAGATAAGAATAATTCTCAAGTTCGATTTCGGCAGTTTGGAATAACAATTTATCATAACTTTTCGATATGTATAGCTTGTTCTCCAAGATGAATTTTAAATGAGGTTTTGGATTGGAAATCATCTCAAGAATATCGTTAAGATTGTTCCAAGATACTTCGACCGAGTCGTTTGTGACAAGGTTAATAGTTTTTTTAATTACTTCTATCTGAATAATCGGTAGAACCTTTAACAACTCACTAATTTTCAGTTCATTCTTAGCCATTTGATTATTTACTAAAAACTGACTTGATAAAGAGTCAATCAACTCATAACTTTGACTTTGATAAAGAGAAAACTGTTGAATTTTATCTAAAAATCTGGGGTTTTCTTCCATTAGTAGCGGCAGTATGTGATGTCGATAACGATTTCTTGTATAATCATCCAACTCATTAGTAGGATCATTTTGATAAGCGACTAGATTAACTTGTTGATAAACCGCAATTTCACTTCTCGGAACGGTAATTAATGGTCTTATAATTTCGATATCTTTATATTTTGTTTTTGCTAGAATGCCTCGATAACCTTCATATGAACTGCCTCGAGAGAGTCTCATAAGGACTGTTTCAGCGTTATCATTGGCATTATGGGCAAGAACAATTTTGTTAATATTATTTTCTTTAGCAATTTGGTAAAAAAACTCATATCTTTGTTTATGAGCATAATTATGAAAGTTTTCTTCACCACGACTTTCTAAGTTTTTAACAAAAAAAGGAAGATTAAGATTCTTGGCCGCGTCAATCACAAAATCACAATCATCTTTACTTGACTCACGTTTTTGATGATCGACATGAGCAATAGCGACTATAAGGTTTAATCTTTCTTTAAGTTTTACGATAATATCCAATAAAACCATTGAATCGATACCGCCACTTATTGCCAGTAGCAGTGAATCGTTTTTTTTAATTAAATCAAATCGGAAACGGTTAAGCATACATGGCCTCCAGATATAAAACTTGAGCATAGAAATTGGTTATCTCTATGCTCAAATATTTAAAATAAAAGAGAAAATTTGATTGCATAAATAGAATAACAAATCTATGTGATGGTTTTATGTTATTTTTATTGAAAAATAATTATTTTTAAAAATACCAAACTTTGATATAATTATACAAGAAAAGAGGTATAAATCATGAAATTAGTTTTAGCAAGTAACTCTCCAAGAAGACAAGAGCTGATTAAGCTTTTAGATATGGAATATATAGTAGTTTCACCTAATGTTGAAGAAGTAATTGATTTAAGTTTATCGCACGAAGAACTGGTAATGGATCTAGCTTTTCAAAAAGCCTTAGCGGTTTTTAAAAGTCATAAGGAAGATGTCGTTCTTGGCTTTGATACTTTAGTCATTATTGATGATTTGATTTTAGGAAAACCAAAAAGCGAAGAAGAAGCCAAGCATTTTTTACAGATTCTTTCTGGTAAAACGCATAAAGTATTAACCGGTTGTGCAATTATTAAGAAAGGTTACTCAAAATCATTCTTTACACAATCACTAGTTACTTTTTGGGATTTAACTGAAGCAGAGATTGATCAATACATTTCTACTAAGGAACCATTAGACAAAGCTGGTGCTTACGGAATCCAAGATCATGCGGCACGTTTTGTAAAATCGATAAACGGTGATTATTTTACGATTGTTGGCTTTCCAATCTCAAAGCTGTATCAAGAATTAAAGAAAGTAATTTAAGGGCTTACAAAGCCTTTTTTACTTGGTTAAATACAGCTTCAGCAATAATATCAACAACTCTTAAATCAAAGATGTCAGGAAGAATGTTTTCTTCATTAAGATTTTCTTCAGGAACTAATCCAGCAAGAGTTAAACAGGCTGTGAGTTTCATCTCATCGGTAATTGATCTAGCTCTGGCTTTTAAAGCGCCTTTCATTAAACCCGGGAACACTAAGACATTATTAATCTGATTAGGATAATCGCTTCTACCAGTACCAATTATCCTTGCATTTGCTTTTTTAGCCAGCTCAGGTTTTATTTCTGGGTCTGGATTGGATAAGGCAAAAACAATCGCGTCTTCATTCATCGTTTTTACCATTTCTTCTGATAAGATATCTTTAGCAGAAACGCCAATAAAGACATCAGCTTTTGTGATTATATCGCTTAGAGAGGATGCTTTTGGATCACTTATAACTAAACTATTATCAATCATATGCTTGACAACAACATCATACTTATCATAATTTTCAGATCTTACTACCCCTAAAAGATTGTAGTTATATATCTGTTGAGCCCCGAGTTTGTTAAGAAGTTTGATAACAGCTGATCCAGCAGCTCCACTACCAGCAACAATTATTTTTACTTCATTGATTTTTTTCTTAACAACTTTTAAAGAGTTTATCAAAGCTGCTCCGACAACAATCGCAGTACCGTGTTGATCATCATGAAAAACTGGGATATCTAAGTCTTTCTGGAGAACATCCTCGATATACACACATTTAGGCGCTTGAATATCCTCTAGCATAATAGCGCTAAAATTAGGAGAGATAAACTTAACTGCTTTAATTATCTCTTCAGAATCATATGTTGATAAAGCAATTGGCATCGCTTGAATCCCTGAGAACTTATAGAGTAAAGCCGCCTTTCCCTCCATAACAGGTAAAGAGGCTTCAGGACCGATTTTACCTAAGCCCAAAACTGCAGAACCATCAGTCACAATAGCGACAGTTTTGCCTTTAATCGTATAATCATACGCTTTGCTGATATCGTTTGCGATTTCTAGACAAGCAATAGCCACTCCAGGGGTATAAGCTAAAGACAAATCAGACTTGTTATCTAATCTTACATTGGGAATAATATCAAGTTTTCCCGTGTTTTGCTTATGAAGTTTTAATGTTTTTTCTTTCATGTTATTTTCCATAGATAACCTAACTCAATCAAAAGAAAATGATTGATTCTTTCTCAAACATAAATAATAGTTATTAATAATATTATTATACCATTTATTGCATAAATGTATAAGAGGTTGTCAAGACAAAGCGAGAGTTTAATTTTAACATTCTATAGTTATGATTTTTCTTGCATTTTTTTTTTGATTTTGTTATAATACTTTTGCTTGTAATGTACTTACTATGATTAAGAAGATTTCATGGCAGAAGGAGATATGATATGAAGAAAAATATCCACCCAGAATATCATAACGTTACAGTAACTTGTACTACTTGTGGAAATACATTTGAAACTGGTTCAACAAACAAAAATGTTAAGGTTGATACATGTTCAAATTGCCATCCTTTCTACACCGGTAAACAAAAGTATACTGTAGCAGCTGGACGTATTGATAAGTTCAATAAGAGATATGGTATTGCTGAAGAAAAAGAAGAGAAATAAGAAAGTAAATTAAGCCAAGAGCATTGGCTTTTTTTCTTGGTTTTTGTATAATTGAAATATAAAATAACATAATAAAGGAGACTTTAATAATGTATCTAAATCAAAAAGATGGTTGGATTGAAGTTATAACAGGGCCGATGTTCGCTGGTAAAACCGAAGAACTAATAAGGAGGGTAAAAAGACTTGAGTATGCTAAACAGAATATTCTAGTTTTTAAACCGGTTATTGATGATCGATACGGTGCTGGTGAAGTGGTTAGTCACAACAATAGTCGTACCAAATCCATCAACATATCAAAAGCCCACGAAATTATTAAATACATTGATGAAAACACCGACGTTGTCGCTATTGATGAAATCCAATTTCTTGATGAAGAAGCTGTCGATATCTGTGAATATCTTGCAGACAAGAAAATTAGAGTCATTGTCAGTGGTTTAGATCGTAATTTCCGTGGTGAACCGTTCTCTTTTATGCCTAAACTATTGGCTTTAGCTGAGTATGTTACTAAGTTAAGCGCGATTTGTGTTAAATGTAACACTCCCGCCACTAGAACACAAAGGATCATCAACGGAAAACCTGCTAATTATGATGACCCAATCATTTTAGTAGCTGCCCAAGATTCATATGAAGCTAGATGTAGAGAGTGTCATGAAGTACCAAATAAACCGAAACAGTTTGAGTTTTTGAAATGAATCAAGACGAAAGATTTATGCACGAAGCTTTAAAAGAAGCGCAGTTAGCTTTTTCTAAAGCGGAAATACCAGTAGGTTGTGTTATTGTAAAAAACGGAGAAATAATCGCAAGATCCCATAATCAAAAAGAAAGCAATCAAAATGTCTTGCATCATGCAGAGATCATCGCAATTAATCAAGCTTGTCAAAACCTTAACTCTTGGCGTTTAGATGACTGTGATATCTATGTTACGCTTGAGCCTTGTCTAATGTGCATTGGCGCAATCGCTTCAGCAAGGTTTAAAAGATTAGTCTATGGACCAAGAGATTTGAAATATGAATCACTGGATAATATCCTCAAAGAATATTTAAAAAACTTTAATCATCAAGTAGAAGTAGTGCCTGGAATACTGGCAAGAGAATCGGATGATTTAATTAAGAAGTTTTTTAAAGAGCTTAGAAGCAAAAGTTAAATAATCTCATTGCAACTTAAAAAATATTTTGTTATAATCTTAAAGAGCTCACAAAAAAAGGGTTCTCCAAACGGAGAGCCCTTTTATATATTTATGGAGGACAAAAATGAGAGATACTAAATTTATCTTCATCACTGGTGGTGTGGTTTCTTCTTTGGGTAAAGGAATAGCTGCGGCTTCATTAGGAAGATTGTTAAAAAACAAAGGATTAAAGGTTTTTATGTTAAAACTTGATCCCTATATAAATGTCGACCCAGGAACCATGTCGCCTTATCAACATGGCGAAGTTTTTGTGACCAATGATGGCGGAGAAACAGACTTGGATTTAGGTCATTACGAACGTTTTATTGATGAGAACTTATCGAAAAACTCATCAATTACAACAGGCAAAATCTATCAAGAAGTAATAGATAAAGAAAGAAGAGGTGATTATTTAGGTGCAACTGTTCAAGTAATCCCTCATATCACAAACGAGATTAAAAGCCGTTTAATAAATCTTGCTGATCAATATGATTGCGATGTTTTGATTACCGAAATCGGTGGAACCGTTGGCGATATCGAATCCTTACCTTTTATTGAATCAATTAGACAAATGAGAAGAGATTTTGGCCAGAAAAACACTTTGTTTATTCACAACACTTTAGTTCCTTATCTTGAGACAACTGGAGAATTAAAAACAAAACCAACTCAACACAGTGTTAAAGAGTTAAGATCTTTAGGGATAACTCCTGATATTGTCATTCTGCGTACAGCAAAATCGCTATCAGCTGATATTAGAGATAAAGTTGCTCTTTTTTGTGATGTTAAAAAAGAAGCTGTTATCGAATGTAAAGATGTTGATGTGCTTTATGAAGTTATGTTAAACTTAAAAAAAGAAGGCTTAGATTCACTTGTTTGTGAGCAATTAGGTCTACCTGAACAACCTTCTGACATCAGTGTTTTTGAAGCGTTGGTTAAAAGGATTAAAAGCCTGAACAAAACAGTAAAAATCGCTCTTGTGGGAAAATATGTTTCCTTAAGAGATGCTTATTTATCTGTTTCTGAAGCGTTGAATCATGCTGGTTATGAGTATAATGTAGAAGTTGATATTTTGTGGTTAGACTCCTCAAAAATCACTGAAGGAAACGTTAATGAGCTTCTAAAAGACGTTAATGGTATTCTGATTCCTGGTGGTTTTGGTAAAAGAGGCATGGAAGGGAAGATTCTTTCAATTAAACACGCAAGAGAAAACAAAATTCCATTGTTAGGACTTTGTCTAGGAATGCAACTATCAGTGATTGAGTTTGCGAGAAATGTCTGCGGCTTAACAGACGCTAATTCATCTGAGTTTGATGCAAATACAACTAACAACGTAATTGATTATATGCCTAATCAATACCAAGGAATCGATTTAGGCGGAACCTTAAGATTGGGATTATATGAATGTGACTTAAACAAGGATAGTATTGCATATCAAGCTTATAATCAAGAGAAAATCTTTGAAAGACATCGTCATCGTTATGAATTTAATAACGCTTATCGAAATGTATTCGAAGAAAACGGGATGACAATTACTGGAATAAACCGACCAAGTGATTTGGTCGAAATCGTTGAGATTAAAAACCACCCATTCTTTGTGGCTGTACAGTTTCATCCAGAGTTCTTATCTCGCCCAGATAAACCACATCCTTTATTCAAAAAGTTCATTGAGACAATAGTTAAGATGTAACCATAGTTAAAGCAAGTTAGTTTACTGTACAAAAAAATTGAAATACAAAAATAATATGATATAATATATTGAGAATCTCAATTTATGCATCTTCACTCAATAGATGCCCACGAATCAGGTCAGGTCTTGACGGAAGCAGCCTTAAGTAAGGTGTTTATGTGGGTGAGGATGCATAAGTTGAGATTCTTTTAAATCAAAGAAGGAAGATAATGTATGGCTTTAATATTTATAGACTTAGATAACACAACGCTTTTTAAAGGAAAACCGGCAAAAGGTGTTAAAGAAACAATTAAAGAGCTCAAAAAAAAGAATCATATAGTCGCAATCGCTACTGGAAGAAACCCTAAACTTTTATATGGTGTTGATAAAGAGCTAGAGATTGACAATTTAGTTTTAGCCAATGGTAGTTATGTGGTTTGGCAAAACGAAGTAATTAGAGAAAATTATATTGATAATGCAGTTGTCAAAAGAATGATGGATTACGCCGATCAAGAAAAATTCGATTTAGTGATTGAATACTTAGATGAGTATATATCATATCGTAAAGATACTGATGCGGCAGATAAGTTTTCGGAGAATTATCATCTAGAAAAAGCTAGGTATGACAACAATTTTTACCCACAAAGAAACGTATTTGCAATGGTTGTCTTTTCTGATGATGTTGTTGAAAAAATTAAACATTTCTTTCCCGAACTACAGTTTAATAAATCTAGTCAGTATGGATATGACGTCAACCCAAGCGGTGATTTAAAAGCAGAAGGAATCAAAGCGGTTATTAATCATTTGCAATATCCTTTAGAAGAAATCTACGCAATAGGTGATAGTTATAACGATGTATCTATGTTAAAATTAGTTAAACACGGCATTGCGATGGGTAATGCTGTTGAAGAGTTAAAAAAGGTTGCTGAGTATATCACAACTGATGTTAATGACAATGGTGTATACAATGCAATGAAACACTATAAACTAATCTAATCAATAAAGAGGAAAACTTTTATGATTTATGATGCGATTGTTGTTGGTGGCGGGCATGCCGGAGTTGAAGCGGCTCTAGCATTAGCGAGACTAAAGAAAAATACAATACTAATAACAGGAAACCTTAATATGGTTTCTTTTATGCCGTGCAATCCTTCAATTGGTGGTCCAGCCAAAGGAACATTAGTCAGAGAAATTGATGCTCTAGGCGGTGAAATGGGGATAAACACCGATAAAACCTGCCTACAAATGAAAATGTTGAACAAGAGTAAAGGTCCGGCTGTAAGAGCTTTAAGAGCGCAGTCTGATAAACTTGAATATCCAAAAGCAATGCTTGAAACTCTTAAACAAACTGTTAATTTAACTTTAAAAGAAGCTTATGTCAAACAGTTGATAATCGATGATAATACTGTAAAAGGAGTTGTGCTTGAAGATGGCAATGAAATTCTAGCGAAAACTGTAGTCGTAACTACTGGAACCTTTATGGAAGCAAAAATTCTTGTTGGCGATAAAGCAACTGTTGGTGGACCAGATAATCAAAAAGCTTCAATCGGTTTAAGCAAGCATCTTCGTGAAATCGGTCATAAGACCTTTAGATTAAAAACCGGTACACCGCCGAGATTAAAAAGAGATTCACTAGATTTTTCACAAATGGAACTATCTCCTGGTGATGGCTTTATATACGGTTTTAGTTTTGCAAAAGATAGTTTAAGAATCTTAGATAAAGAATGGCCATGTTATCTAATTCATACCGCACCAAAAACTCATGAGATTATCTTAAGCAATATCAATAAATCTGCGATGTATAGTGGATTAGTTGAAGGTGTTGGCCCAAGATACTGCCCTTCAATTGAAGATAAACTAGTTAGATTCAAAGATAAAAACCGCCATCAACTATTTGTTGAACCGGAATCAGCGTCATTAGATGAAGTCTATCTCCAAGGATTCTCAACTTCGATGCCCCATGATATTCAAGAACAAATGGTAAGATCTCTTCCCGGATTAGAAAATGCCGTTTTTTCTAAATATGCTTACGCAATTGAATATGACGCAATTGACTCTCGCGATCTTTGGCCAAGTTTAGAATCAAAGATTATTAAAAATCTTTTCTTTGCCGGTCAAGTCAATGGCACCAGCGGCTATGAAGAAGCCGCAGCACAAGGACTAATCGCCGGAATCAATGCTAAACAAAAACTTGACAATCAAGAACCATTTGTGTTAAGAAGAGACGAAGCTTATATTGGCGTTTTAATTGATGATTTAGTAACTAAAGGCACAAATGAACCTTATCGGATGTTGACATCAAGAGCCGAGTTTAGACTATTATTAAGACATGATAATGCTGATTTAAGACTGACTGAACATGGGTATAATATCGGTTTAATCTCTGAAGAAAGATATAAAATATTTAAACTAAAAAAAGCTCAAATTGAAAAAGAAATTAATTTTTTAAGAAATGAATATATAACACCAACCAAAGAAGTTGCTACATATTTTGAAAGCAAAAACTTTCCAATACCAAAAGGAAAAGTTACTCTAGCAGAAATCTTAAAAAGACCTGAAGTAACTTATGAAGATTTACAGAATCTAACCAATCATTTAGCTGATTTAGATTCAGAAGTTAAAGAACAAGTTGAGATTAATATTAAATATGCAGGTTACATCGAAAAGAGTATTAAAGAAGCACAAAAATTAGAAAAAGAAACAAACATCAAAATACCCGAAGACATCGATTACAACAAAGTTAGTAATCTAGCGTTAGAAGCAAGAGCAAAATTAAGTAAGATAAAACCATTAACAATATCACAAGCATCAAGAATATCTGGAGTTAACCCAGCAGATATTCAAATGCTCTTAATCTATTTAAAAACATATGAAACATAAGTTTCATGAATCTTATGACAAAACAGTTTTATCTGTGATAGAATATAGACAAATTAGGAGCTCAGGATGAATGAAGTAAGATTAGAACTTGACCAAAAACTTTGGGATCAACTCAATGATCCCCGTTTTGCACTATACTTTAATGAACTAATAGAAAAGAATAAAGTAACAAACCTAACAAACATTACTGAAGAAAAAGAAGTATATCAAAAACACTTTTATGATTCTGTCATTTTAAATAATGTCTTAGATTTAAAGAATAAAAGTTTGCTAGATGTGGGTGCTGGGGCTGGGTTTCCTTCTTTTCCCTTGAAGATTATCAACGAAGACTTACAAGTAATGATTGTTGATAGTTTAAATAAAAGAATTGATTTTTTAAAAGACTTAGCAAATAAACTGAACTTTTCCAACGTTTCTTTGCTACACGCAAGAGCTGAAGAACTAGATAAAAAGCATTTATTCGATTTTGTAACTGCTAGAGCAGTTGCTAGACTAAATATTCTAACTGAACTTTGTTTACCTTATGTTAAAATCGGGGGATATTTCATCGCTTATAAATCAATACATTATCAAGAAGAGTTGAAAGAAGCGGAAAACGCGATAGCAGTACTTGGTGGTAAAATCGAAAAAATCATTAATTATGAGATTAACCAAGACTTAAGGCACGTCCTAGTTTTGATTAAAAAAATAAAACAGACACCTTCTGTTTACCCAAGAAGTTTTGGCAAGATAAAGAAAGCGCCACTTTAGGAGTGATGAGGTTTTGAAGAAAGAATTTTTTGTTTTTCCTGAAACTCAATATTATCGAGAATATCTTGAAGTTAAACATCTAAAAGGACAAAATAAACTTGTGGTCTTTACGATTTTTTTAATGATGGTTCTGACAGTTGTTTATTTGGCTGTTGCTAGATTTAACTTGATGACTATTCTTTCTTTTTCTTTAGGCTATATTATTGTTTTAGCTTTTAACTTCGCGGCTTCAGCTTATTCTGAAGAAAACTTTCGTTATTTGAAGTTCAGCAAATACATTACTTCAATTACCTTCTTTACTTTGATTATTTCAATGATTGTCTATTTTCAATCACCATCATTAATTCCTTTGTTATTTGTTGCATATGCAATCAGTTCAATTTATAAAGATATCAAGGTTCTATTAGTATTAACAGTCTATTTTCTTTTTACCTTTTTAATGTTATTGATGAATATTGATTATATATTTGATTTTCAGAATAACTTTGTCATCAGAGATTTAGCAATTGGTTTTTTTGTTATCTTGTTTATTCTCGTTTTATTATTATCTAGTTTTATTATGGTTAAAGAGAAAACCTTCTTTTATAACAATATCGCTTATGCTAAAGAAAAAGAATATCGTAATCTTGATTTATTACTTGAGTTAAAGTTAAAAAACAAAGATTCAATTATTCATCAAGTTGATTATTATCAAACAGCAAATAAAGTGCTAGATGAGTTCAGTGTAAAAATTGGTGTGGATAATATTTTTACTGAAAAGATTGAAGTTTTACAAGCACTAGAGAATAAGAAGAGTAAAAAAGAAATACTGAAGCAATATCCAAATTTTAAAGAAAATGATTTGTTAAGATTAGAGAGACTATTGTTGAATCAAAAATCAGCAATACGGAAACTAATTTTGAAAATCAAACATACACATACAGGGAAAATTAAAACAAGGGAAATTTTCTCTGGCACCCATTTCCAAAGTTTCAATAAGCAATCAGATAGTATAGATATAAAAATCGTTAGTTTTGTCATCTATTATGTTGCTTTACGAAAAGGTTTAGCAGGGATGAAATCAGTTTCTAATGAAGAACTATTTAATGGTATTATCAATTCGGACTTACACCATTTTATCGATCCAAAAGTAGTTAAAATTTTTAAAGAAAATGCTGACGTTTTCAACACCATTGTCGACGATGCAATGAATGGTGGTGAAAAGAATGATTAAGTTCATTAAAAAGATCATCAATTCTGAATTTTTACCAATAACTGAAGTGAGAAAGTTGAAAGTTTATGTTGTTCTGGCATTCCTGTTTATTATAACTGTAGTAACGATTCCGTTTTCATTCTTTTTAGACTATGGCACCATGATTAAGGTTATATCATTGGCAGTTTTTGCTTTATTCTTTGCCTTATCTGTGGCGCTTTTAAAGTTTAATAAAGTCTTTACTGCGATTCAAGTAACCACTATCTACTCAATCTTGTTAATGGTTTTTTACACGCAAGGAGTTAGTAGTTTCTATGCATATATCTTCTTTTATATTACTTTGACAATTATAATTTTCTATCAAGAAATTTATTCATATTTTATTTACGGGACTCTGACTTTAGCTTTAGGAATCTATTATACATTCTCTTATAACGAAGGTTTAGTTACGGTTCAAGATATAAGCGGCTCAGTTTATATTTATATAGCGGGGTTAGTTATATATTATTTAGTTAGTTTTATTCAAATCTTCAATAACGAGAAATTGTATGCTGATATGAATATCGAATGGGTAAAACTCAATAATATCAATACACAGTATCAAGGTGAAATCTTACATTATCTAGAAAGCATCAGGACTGATTTAAAAGCTTCACCAATCTATGAAGACTTGGAGTTTCAAAAAGCAGCTTTTGAGTTAAGTGAGTTTATCGCTGAACAGATCTTAAAAGATGGAAAAGAAATTAAGAACTTACTTGATTTATATATTTACATTCATGAAAAAGGCTTAGATACAATTATGAAGAACAATGATATCAGTTTAGCGATGAAGAAGAGTTCCAATACTCTCAGTAAGTACTTAATCAATCAAAATACTGATATGTTTTCGATGATTATCAGTTTCTATTTAAAAGTTTTTCCAACTGATGAGTTTGTTATTAATCGTTATGATTATCATTTAGAAAGTATTACAGAGTTTAATGATGAGCAGTTTATCAGTTTTTGTTTATTGTATTTTTATTTACAAAATGAGATTAATGAAGAGAGTAGATGGCATAGTTTGAATTACGAAACTAAAAATTTGGACGAGATTTTTGACAAACTTGATTTAACCGATTTCTTCAATGAAGAAATAATCGCATTTTACAAAGATAATTTAGATTTGTTCAAGAAGTTTGTCAAGCAGATTTAAAAGGGGGAAATTTTAGATGAGTTTAGTACTTTCTATCGCTAATCAAAAAGGCGGAGTAGGGAAAACAACTACAGCAATTAATCTAGCTAGTTCTTTAGCGGATTTAAATAAAAAAGTATTATTAATCGATTTAGATTATCAAGCTAATGCGACAACTTGTATGGGAATTAACAGAGGAAGTTTTACAAAAAGCGTTTTTGATTGTTTTAAACGTGAAGCAAATTTTTTTGACGTGAGAATCAAAACAGCCAACCCATTAATTGATGTATTACCAGCTAAGACGATGGTCGAAGGTGTTGATGAGAAAATCATCACCGACAGTAATCGTGACTTTATTCTTTATGAAATTCTTTCCGAAGCGAAAAAAGAGTATGATTACATTTTGATTGATTGTCCACCATCATTAGGTTATATAACAATCAACGCATTAGTCGCTTCTGATGGGGTAATCGTTCCAGTTCAATGCGAATTCTTAGCGATGGACGGGCTTACACAACTGCTTAATACGATTAGGCTAGTGCAAGGTAAGAAAAAAGTTAATCATGAGACATTAACGATTTATGGAGTGTTATTGACGATGTTGGACAACCGAGTTAACTCGGGTTATCAAATTGTTAATGAAATCAAGACTTATTTTAAAGAAAAAGTCTTTGAAACAATAATTCCGAGAAATATTACTTGTTCAAATGCAACATTTTATGGAGTACCTGTAACTGTTTATTCACCGAAAAGCAAGTCTTCTCTTAGTTACAGAAAATTAGCGAAGGAGGTGCTATCGAGAAATGAATAAAGATGAGTTTATCAAAAGAGGTTTAGAAGATCTTTTAAAAGAAAACACTATCGATAATCTTGATAAAGAAGAGGTTGTTGATATAGATTTAAATCAGATTAGTCCAAACCCTTTTCAACCAAGAAGGCATTTCGATGAGCAAGCTTTAAATGAGCTAGCTGATTCGATTAGAACTAACGGAGTTTTACAACCAGTTATTGTTAAGAAAGTAGCTAATGGCTATTTATTGGTTACAGGAGAAAGAAGATGCAGAGCTTCTAAGATAGCGGGTTTTTCAACTGTGCCTGCAATTATTCGTGATTATAATAATCAGTATTTAGCAGAACTAGCTTTACTGGAAAATATTCAAAGAGAAGATCTAACGATTGTTGAAGAAGCTGAGGCTTATCAAAATGCAATTCAATCACTAAATTTAACGCATTTGGATTTAGCACAAAAAATTGGAAAAAGCCGATCTTACGTTTCTAATGCTTTAGGAATCTTAACTTTGCCTCAAGAAGTAATTAATGAGATTAACCAAGGCAATATCTCAATGGGGCATGCTAGGAGTTTAAGTAAGTTAAAAGATGTTACGAGAATCAAAAAAATCGCTAATATGATTATTGAAGAAAAACTTACAGTTAGAGATATTGAATCATTAGTAAAGAAAGAGCAAAAGAAAAAAGAAATCAAAAGAAAATCAATTGGGATTGATCTACAAAATGAATTAACAAGTTTTAGAGATAATTTTAATCAATCAATTAAATTGAAAGAACCGGTAAAGATAACTAGTAATAAAATCGTTATTACAGTACAAGATCTTAAAGAGATTGAGATGATAAAAAAAGCTTTAAAGGATATTAAACATGAATAACGAAGAGATAAAAGCAGGAAGTGTTGTTGTTTTAAAAAAAGGTCATCCCTGTGGAGAAAACAAATGGGAGATAACAAGCTTTGGTACGATTTGCAAGATTAAATGCTTAGGTTGCGATCGCATCGTACTTATCGATCGAGTAGACTTAAAAAAAAGAATAAAGAAGGTATTGCAATGAAAAAACTACTAGAAGACATTATTAGGTTCAGAGATGAAAGAGGGTGGAGAAATCATGATACTCCACAAGCATTAGCTAAATCAATCATTATTGAAGCGGCCGAACTTCTGGAAAACTATCAATGGGAAGATGTTTCTCCAAATTTGGAAAATGTTGAGGAAGAATTAGCTGATGTTTTAATCTATTCTTTAGCAATGTGTGTTGATCTTGGAATGGATCCAGAGACGATTATCAGGAAAAAATTAGTAAAAAACGAGATAAAATATCCAAAGAATGATTGAGGGCAAGTTTGTCAATTATTATTTTATTGAAGTGTTGAGTTCTTTAACGCGAAGAATTGCGATTTTTTTGTGAAAAAAAACGGAAAATAATAATTGACAAATAAACTTATAAATAGTAAAATATTATTCGCATTGCAAAGAGATGTTAAGGGGCCTATAGCTCAGGTGGTTAGAGCGCACGCCTGATAAGCGTGAGGTCGATGGTTCAAGTCCATTTAGGC
>OBJA01000460.1_pt1 | contig 35864 bp, 31 predicted proteins | sample 1519751 | NCBI WGS metagenome assembly OBJA01 (sample SAMEA3881238, study PRJEB22517) | soil metagenome | biome: lake sediment; feature: soda lake sediment; material: sediment, water from around vicinity | place: India | collected 2013-12-23 | depth 3 m
GGAAGGACGACCAATCATCGCGGCTCGCGCCGCTCCTACCGGTTGCGTGCCCGATCATACTACCGGCGGTTTAGGGCGCAGTAAGCTGCAGCAATTTTTCCAGTCGCTTGCGGTTACGTAGCACATCCGCCAGCGTGTACTGGTCGAGCACGTCGAAGAAGCCGCCCAGCGCCTGCTGCATGATGCCACGCAGGGCGCAGGCCGATTCAATGGCGCAGTGGGATTCCTGGCGATTGAAGCATTCCACCAGCGAAGAGGTGTCCTCGGTCTCCCGCAGCAAGGCCCCGATATTGATATCCTCGGGCGCCATCGCCAGGCGCACGCCACCGTGCTTGCCGCGCACCGTTTCCAGGTAACCCAGCACGCCGAGGTTGTGGACCACCTTCATCAGGTGATTGCGTGAGATGTCGTAGGCCGCGGCGATATCGCCGATGGTGGACAGGGACTCGTCCCGGACCGCCAGGTAGATCAGCACCCGGAGGCTGTAGTCGGAGAAGGTGGTGAGTTTCATGATACTGCGGACTCGAAGGGAGGGAAGGCGCGCATACCAGTAGATACCGTTTGGTCGGGAGAGTTCCCCGGTCCGGTCCCAGTATGCATCGTATTTAACATAATATACATTATCACTACTAAAGGGGGCTCCTGTTCAGCCCGGCATGCCGTCCAGCCGCGGTCGCGACAGGATCGGCCAGTAGACCCACACGAACAGGCCAAAGGCCATTATCCACGAGATCCCGGCGGCCAGCACCCAGAACGGGTACCAGGACATGGCGACCAGGGGTGCCAGCACGCGCAATACCACGGCCAGGGCCAGCAGCCGGAAGGCCCACAGCACCGCCGGACCGGTTGCGAGGGTGCGGCCGGTATGCCCGAGCGCGACCCGCGCCATCATGCCCAGCGTGATCATGCCGAGGGCGCCCAGGGTGAGCGCGTGCACGGCGAGGCTTTCGGGAAGCCAGCCCAGCCAGGCCAGGAATTCCAGCACCAGGCCCGCCGCCAGCCAGGCATAGCCCAGGTGCAGCACCCACAGCAGCGGCCGGCTCCAGATGCCCCGGTCATACCAGCCTTGCAGCCGCAACCCATGGGCCAGGCCGGCCACCAGGGCACAACCGGCGGCAATGGCGGGCAGGAAGGGTTTCAGCAGGATGAAGAGCACCAGCGCCACCAGGCCGAACTGATCCAGCCAGGGGCGGCTGCTGGTCTGCAGCCCGGGTATGGCCTTTTCCGTGAAGAACGGGATCACTCGCCCGCCCATGATGGTGATGAGCAGGATCAGGAGATACACCGCCGCGAGCAGTGCCTCGCGCCCCGTCCCCGCCGCCAGCAGCCCCAGCCGGTCCAGGTGCAGCAGCAGGTTGCAGGCCACGAGGGCGAGCAACAGGACCGGGAACACCAGGTTGCTGGTCTGGCGACGCAACAGCAAGGGGCGCAGCAGCACCAGGGCCAGCAACGGCAGGAAGGCCAGGTCGACCACGGCGATCAGCCAGCCCGGCAGGAACCCTGCCGCGAAGGGCAAGGCACGCCCCGCCAGCCAGAGCAGGGCAAGCGCCAGCAGCGCCCTCCCCCGCGGCGTTGCCTGGCCGGTCCAGTTGCGCACCGCGGTCAGCAGAAAACCCGCCACCACGGCCACGGCAAAGCCGTACAGCATCTCATGGGCGTGCCAGAGCACCGGACCATAGTAGCTTTCGGTCAGGCCGCCATCGAGATACCACCACAACCAGCCCCCCACCAGCAGCGTGGCGGCCAGGCCCGCGAGCAGGAAGAAGGGGCGAAAGCCCAGTTCGAACAGGGCGAAGTGATCGGCCGGCAGCCGGGCCTGCGGATCCTGGAGCGGCATCAGGGCCACGGGGCCTTACTCCGCCTGCGCCGGCTTGCGTATGCGGTCGAAGAACACCCGTACCAGGTCGGAACGGGTGACGATCCCCTGCACATGGCCCTCCGGGTCACAGACCACCACGCGCTTGATGCGGTGCTTCTTCATCTGATCGAGCACCTCGTGGAGGGTGTGTTCGGGCTGCACCGTCACCACCTCGCGGACCATCAGGTCCGCCACCACGCCCTCGGGCTCACGGATCCGGTCCTGGTGCTGGAACAGGTTCTCCAGGGTCTGCCACAGGCTGTGATGGGGATGGTGGCTGGGCAGGCCCATGGCGCGCAGGAAATCCGCCTCCGTCACCAGCCCGACCAGGCGCCGCTGGCCGTCCACCACGGGCAGGCCGCTGATCCGGTGCTCCACCAGGATGTGGGCCGCCTCCGCCAGCGGGCGATCGACCCCGATGGTTTTCACTGGGGCCGACATCAACTGCGCCACGGGGGTGCTTTCCCGCCTCCGCTGGCGCGCATGCCGCTCGGCCAACCGGTTGAGTTCCATGAGGTCGTCCGCGGTGATGTCCAGGAAGGTATCCATTTCCCGGAGGGCCTTCGCGAAATCGTCACGCGTCAACTTGCATTCAGACTGCTGGTCCATCGAAACCTCCCGGTTCAAGATCCGACCTTCTCCCTGCCCCCGACTGGCGCCGTGATACGGGCCAGCGCCGTGGGATAGCGTCTCCAGGGGAAGGGGTAATTGAGCGCCACGGCCAACAGCAGCAGGATCAGCACGTTGAGCAGCACCGGCGTCACGACGTACATATAGCCGAGCGCCCGTATCCCCTCGCCGCCCACCACCGCCGCCAGTGCGGTCGCCCCGCCCGGTGGGTGGATGCAGCGCAGGTACTGCATGGCCAGTATGGTCAGCGCCACGGCACCGGCGGACGCCAGCAGGGTGTCACGGATCAACCAGGCGCAGGTGACGCCCAGCAAGGCAGCGATCAGGTGTCCGCCGAATACCGGCCAGGGTTGCGACAGGGGACCGTGGGGGACGGCGAACAGCAACACCGCGGAGGCCCCCATGGACGCCGCAATCCAGGCCGCGCCTTCCAGCCCGATATAGTTCCGGCTGATCCAGAGCAGCGCCAGGATACTGATGAAGCCGGTGGCTGCCGCCAGCAATTTTTCCAGGTGACCGGTTTTATGGGCCTGCAGCCCGATCAGGGCCAGGAAGGGATGCGGTTTGCTCATGGTGCGGGTGTGTTGTGATACCGGGCAGAATGAATATGTAAATCGAATACTACTTTAATGCGCGCTTCCTGTCATGCCGTCCCGCTGAATCCCGCGCAAAGGCCATGTTTTATTTTGCTGCAAATACAACCCGCTATGGCAGGATCGCGGCTCATCCGCCCTGCCCGGCCATGAGGACGGCAACGGTGACGATGCCCATGCCCGCGAAGGCCAGGATAGCCTGGCGGCGCCAGGAAAACAGGAACAGGCAACAGACCAGGATCCAGCCCATGATGAGCGGCCACAACTGCACCTGGCTGGCGGCACCGGTTGGTTCCATGACGGTCCTCTTCGCGAAAGGATAATGATCGCATACCATGGCCCTTTCCTGAATACACCATGGAACCCCTGGACAATGTATGCCGATGAATTCCCCCTCGACCCGGACATCAGTTATCTGAACCATGCCGCCGTCGCGCCCTGGCCGGCCCGCACCAGCCAGGCGGTACGGGCCTTCGCCGAGGAGAACAGCCGCCTGGGCTCGCGCCACTACGAGCGCTGGCTGGCCACGGAGCACGAACTGCGTGAACGACTGCGGCAGTTGATCAATGCCCGTTCCAGCGAGGAGATCGCGCTGCTCAAGAACACCTCGGAGGCCCTGTCCGTGGTGGCCCACGGCCTGGACTGGCAGACCGGCGACGAAGTGGTGATCTCCCACCTGGAATTTCCCTCCAACCGCATCGTCTGGGAATCCCTGGCGCGTCACGGGGTACGGGTACGGGTGGCGGACCTGTACAGTAGCGCCAGCCCGGAACAGGCCCTGCTGGCGTGCATGAACGAACGCACCCGCTTGCTCTCCGTCAGTTCGGTACAGTATGGCAACGGCCTGCGCCTGGACCTGGCCCGGCTGGGTGCGGCCTGCCGGGAAGCGGACATCCTGTTCTGCGTGGACGCCATCCAGAGCATCGGTGCCGGCCCCTTCGATGTGCAGGCCATACAGGCGGACTTCGTCATGGCCGACGGCCACAAATGGATGCTGGGCCCCGAGGGACTGGCCCTTTTCTACTGCCGCCGCGAACGACTCGAGACCCTGCGCCTGCACCAGTATGGCTGGCACATGGTGGCGGCCGTGGGTGATTTCGACCGCAAGGACTGGGCCCCCTCCCCCACGGCCACCCGCTTTGAATGCGGCAGTCCCAACCTGCTCTGTGCCCATGCACTGCACGCCAGCACCGGGCTGCTGCTGGAAGTGGGACTGGAAGAGGTGGCGCGCGCGATCCAGGGCAATACCCAGCGCATCATCGATTTCGTGCAGGACCAGGCGGGGAACCACGTCCTGCTGACCGATCCGGCACCGGCGCGGCGTGCCGGCATCGTCACCTTCAAGCCCCTGCGCGAGGATGTGGAGATGCTCTACAATCGCCTGCAGGCTGCCGGGGTCGTGTGCGCCAGGCGCGGCGGCGGCATCCGCTTCTCGCCCCACTTTCATACCCGGGCGGACGAGATCGACCGGGCCCTGGCCTTGATCGCCAACGATTGACGAGGAGATTCCACATGCCTGCCTACAGATGCATCACCCTTGCAAGCCTGGCCGTGGCATTGCTGGCAAACGGTCCGGCCGCCGCGCAACCGCAGGGCACGCAACCGCGCATGGAGATCACCGGTTTTGCCGGCTACCGCTCGGGCGGCAACTTCAAGGATCCGAGCACGGGCGAGCGGCTCAAGCTCGACAGCGACAACAGCCTGGGCCTCATCCTCAACCTCGATCACGACGCCAACACCGAGTGGGAATTCCTGTTCAGCCACCAGGCGACCCGGCTCAAACCCGCACCGTTGTTCACCGGGGAATCCCGTTTCGATGTCGATGTCAGCTATGTCGCCGGGGGCGGCATCTATGTCTGGCGCAACCCCGGGGTGGAGCCCTTCCTGGGCGCAACGATCGGTATTGCCCACCTGTCACCCCAGGATCCCCGCTACGACTCGGAAACCCGCGCCCTGTTCTCCCTGGCGGGCGGCTACCGCTTCCGGGTGGCGGACAATATCGCCCTGCGCCTCGAGGCGCGCGGCTATTACACCCTGCTCAACACCAACGCCGCGGTCTTCTGTGGCAACGGGACCTGCATCGCCCGGGTGGACAGCACCGGTCTGACACAGGTGGAAATCAACGCAGGCCTGTCCCTGCGGTTCTAGCGACGACCGCCCATGCCACCGCCACCGTTTCCGCCTCCCGCACCCATTCCACCACGCGGGGAGGACTGGATGTCCCGTGGCTGGGAACCATCGCGTAGCTGGCCCTCGCGACCAGTACGGGCGCCATCGCGCGCCGGGGATCGGGAGTCCTGCCAGCGGTCGCGCAACTCCTGACGACGGTCCGGCTGCAGGGACTGGAACACCTCATAGCGTTGGCGCAGGCGCCTCTGCTCCTCGGGCGGCAGGGCGCGGAACTCCTGGTAGCGGGAACGGATATGCTGCTGCTGCTCCGGGTTCATCTGCTGCCAGCGCTGCAGGCGCTGGCGCGCCTCGTCGCGTTCGGCAGCATCCATCCGCAACCATTCCCGCGCGCCGCGGCTGAGCCGTTCACGCCGCTCAGGGTCCAGGCCATCCCAATCCTGTGCCAAGGGTTGCAGGATGCGCTGCTGGTCCGCATCGAGGTCCTGCCAGCGGACGTCCGCGGACACGGGGGCGATGACGAGGATGAAAAGCAGAACCGCTGCAATGATCTTCGACGTGCTATTCATGTTCCTGCTCCTCCCCGGAAACCTCCTGGGGTGCTGTTTTCACCTGGATCAGTTCATGATCCAGCCAGGCCCGATCCTCCGGCGCAAAACTGCCGAGAAACTCCAGCAGTTCCGGATCCGGAGGGGATTGCTCGCTCTCGGCCAACGCCCAGGCGGGCAGCCAGGCCACGGCGAGCAGCCACAGGCAGCGGCCATCAACCCGCATCGAGATCCGCCTCCGTCAACCACTGGTAGAACTCCAGGTCCTCCAGCAGGCCCAGTTGCGTGTCGTCGAGCATCAATTCCATATCGTCCGCGGCCAGTCGCTGGACCTCCGGTATCCCCGTACCCTCCATGCGGATCAACAGGGACAGGCCCAGCACCAGGGAGAACGCCACGGCCAGTGGCAGCGGGCCGAACAGCCGGTGGCGCAGCCCGGGCCCCGCGGCATGCTGTTCCAGCGCACGATGCCGCGCCTCGCGCAGGCGCCGTTCGGTCCCGGGGTCGAGGCGGCCGCTGTCCAGGGCGGCCTTGCACCTGGCGGACCAGTCATGCTTCTGCATGGTGGAAATCTCCCAGTGATTGGCGCAAACGGTGAACGGCGCGTGAATAATGTGTCTTCACGCTGCCCTCGCTGATATCCATCGCGGCCGCGGTCTGCCGCACATCCATGCCTTCCCATACCCGCAGCAGGAAGGCCTGTTGCTGCCGCAGCGGCAGGGCCTGCAGCGCGACCTCCAGTTGTTCCAGGAGCTGTTCGTTGGCCAGCTGTCCGAAGGGTCCCGCGCCGGGTTCGACCGCGACCTCATCGGGCAGCGGTTTATCGGCCATCACATCCGCCCACCAGTCGAACAGGGCGGCCCGGGTCCTGCGCCGGCGGTACCAGTCCCGGATGCGGTTCTGCAGGATACGGTGGAACAACGCCGGCCATTCCGCCTCCGGCCGCTCGGCATAGCGTTTCACCAGGATCATCATGGCGTCCTGCACCAGGTCCAGGGCATCCTCGCCATTGCCGGTGGCGAAGCGGGCCATGCGGTAGGCCCGCTTTTCCACTCCCGCCAGGAACCGGTCCAGCTGCTTCCGGGTATCCAGGTTTCACCTCGCAGTGCCGCGTTCATTCCGCAGCCCGGCCTCCAGCTTGCTCGACGTCCAGGTTTCCGGGATCCCGGCACCGGCCCCACCGGCAGCGCTAGCGCTTGCCGCCACCCTGCTGGGTGCGGACCTGCTGGCGCTGGCGGATCTGCTGGCCCTTGCCATCTGCCTGGGCACGCGACTGACTGCGGTTCTCATAGCGGTTCTCATGGCGATACTCATGCTGCTGACGCTGTTCCCACGCGCGGGCCGTACCATCGCCACGCCAGTCGCCACCGGTCCCCAGCCGTTCCTGGATACGTTCCATACGCTGTTCATTGACCTGATCCCGGGAAGGAATCGAGGTACCGTCGTCGGCCTGGGCCAGACCCACGCTCATGCCCAGGGCCAGGATACCGGTCAAAATCGTTGCATGCTTCATCGTGTTGTTCCTTCAGGTTGAGAGTCACTACACAGGGAACAACGCAGCCGAGGAAGATCCGTTGACAGGCATCCGCATTTTTTCACGGTGCTGCCGGGACCGGCACCCCGTCCCGCACGGGTCTGTCAGGATATTTAACGCCAGCACCCCGGGCCGAGCACGAGATAAAAAGAATATCATTTAATAACAGATAGATAGATTTCATGGTCTGAATCTTGCCTTTGAATGCGAAATCAACTCTAACGAAATCAATGGGGAACACCATGAAAACAACCGCCGGAATGCTCGCCGTGGCCATGTCCCTCAGCCTGGTCTCCGGCCAGGCCAGCGCCACCCCGATCGACCTGAACGACTGGACCGCCGAGTCCTACCCCGCCGTATCCGGTTTCCCCGCCGGCGTCTGGAACGTGGCCGCGGATGGCAGCAGCGTGACCCAGACCGCAAACGGTCAACCCACCTTCTTCTATAGTGACTTCAACGCCTTTGGCACCAAGACCACCGGCACGCTCCGGGTCTCCAGCACGGGCGGAGACGACGATTTCATCGGCTTCGCCCTGGGCTTCAACCCCGGCGATTCCCTCAACAGCTCCGCGAGCTACCTGCTGATCGACTGGAAGCGCGGGTCCCAGACATTCAACTTCGGAGCCCCTTCCGCCTCCCCCGGTGGCCTCGCCGCAGCCGGACTGGCCGTCTCGCTGGTGACGGGCATACCCGATGCCGACGAATTCTGGCAGCACGCCAACCTGGACGGGACGGATGCCGGCAGCGGCCTCACCGAACTCGCCCGCGCCATCAACCTGGGCAGCACCGGCTGGGCCTTCAACACGGACTATGAATTCAGCTTCGACTTCGGGCCGAACAACCTGCAGGTCTTCGTCGACGGTGTGCTGGAATTCGACATCATCGGCGACTTCACCGACGGGCGCCTGGCGTTCTACAACTTCTCCCAGGCGCAAGTGATCTACTCGGCCTTCGAGCTGGACGAGGGCTCCTTCCCGCCGGATGACGACAACGGCAATGGCAGCACCCCGGTTCCCGAACCCGCCACCCTGGCCCTGTTCGGCCTGGGCCTCGCGGGCCTTGGACTCAGCCGGCGCAGAAAGGCCTAAGCCCGGCAGCAATCCCCGAACCCCGCTGCGGCGGGGTTTTTTTATTGCCCCGGCGGCGGGAAGTGCAGGTCCAGCAGGTCCAGCTCCTCTCCCGTCCTGGCGATCCGCACCCGCGCCTGGTAGCGCTCGTGCAATTCCTGTTGCAACGCCTCGCTGGCCTCGGGTTCTCCATGGACCAGCAGCACGGGGGGGCGGTTGTTGAAATCCCCGTACCAGCGCAGCAGGCCCGCCTGGTCGGCATGGGCGGACAGGCCACCGATGGTATGGATCTGCGCGGCCACCTTGATCTTCTCGCCCCACAGATGGATGAACTCCGCGCCATCCACCAGGGCGCGGCCCAGGGTACCTTGCGCCTGGAAGCCGGCGATGATGAGGTGACAATCGCGGCGCCAGATATTGTGCTTGAGATGATGACGGATGCGGCCACCCGTACACATGCCGCTGCCGGCGATGATGATCGCACCGGACTGGATGCGGTTGAGCTTCATGGACTGCTGGGGAGTGCGCGAGAAATGCAGGTTGGGCAGCAGCGGCTGCTGCCGGTTCTGCTTCCAGAGGCGGTAGGCCTCCTCGTTGAACAGATTGCTGTGGCGCAGGTAGACCTCGGTGGCCTCGATGGCCATGGGGCTGTCGAGGAACACCTGCCATTCGCCCACCCCCCATTCCTCGTAATGCTTGCCGAAGAGGTAGAGGATTTCCTGGGTGCGGCCGACGGCGAAGGCGGGCATCAGGATATTGCCGCCCTCTTGCATGGCGGCCCGCATGACCTGGTGGATCTCGGCGTAGGTGTCTTCCAGCGGCCGGTGACAGCGGTTGCCGTAGGTGCTCTCCAGCAGCACGAGATCCGCCTCATGGATGCGGGCCGGATCGGGCAGGATCGGATCCTCGTGGTAGCCCAGGTCGCCGCTGAAGACCAGCTTGCGCTCCGCCCCGTCCTCGTGCAGCCAGAGCTGCACGATGGAAGACCCCAGGATGTGACCGGCATCGACCAGTTCCACCTCCACACCGGGGAGAATCTTTGTGCGCGTCCCGTAGTCCATCACCTTGAACTGGTGCATCACCCGCTGGGCGTCCTCTATCGTGTAGAGCGGTTCAACCGGGGAAAGACCCTTGCGCTGGCGCTTGCGGTTATCCCACTCGGCATCCTTCTCGTTGAGAAAGGCCGAGTCCTTGAGCATGATGCGACACAGGTCACGGCAGGCGCGGTGGGTATAGATCGGCCCCCGATAGCCTTCGCGATAGAGGAGCGGCAGGCGTCCCGAGTGATCGATATGGGCATGGCTGAGGATGACCGCGTCCAGGTTCTGGACATTGAAGGGAAACGGTTGCCGGTTGCGCTGCTCGCTCTCGTCACCTCCCTGCAACAGGCCGCAATCGAGCAGCAGCCGTTTCGATCCCACCTGGATCAGGTGGCAGGAGCCGGTAACCTCGCCGGCGGCACCATAGCAATGCAATTTCATAGTCGCGTCCTTGTTGTTATTCCGGGTTTACCCAATCATTGCAAAAACCTGGCGGCAGGAGCGGCGCGAGCCGCGATGATTGGTCGCCCCTCCTATCGCGGCTCGCGCCGCTCCTACAAGTCGCGTGCCAGCCATGGCACCTGAACAGGTCCTTCCGGCTGCCAATACACGACTGCGCGGGTGTGTTCATGCAACTGGCGTATTTACCGGTAGGCATCCGTTGCTCCTGCTGCGCCCGTAATCGCTTCACGCATCAGGTGGCGATGGGTCAGCTCGTAGAAAATCGGCACCAGCACCAGGCTTACCAGCATGGAAAAACTCAGCCCGGCGACGATGGTCACGGCGAGGGGTTTGAGCATCTCCGAACCTTCGCCCAGGCCCAGGGCCAGGGGGGTCATGCCCGCCACCGTGGTCATGGTGGTCATCATGATGGGCCGCAGGCGCAGGCGCGCGGCTTCCAGTATGGCGGCGCGTACGGCCTCGCCGCGCTCGCGCATGATCTCGATGTATTCCACCAGCACGATGGCGTTGTTCACCACGATGCCGGCGAGCATGATCATGCCGAGCCAGACGGGCATGGACAGGGGCAGTTCCGTCAGCTCGATGCCGATGGCAACCCCGATGACGGCGAAGGGTACGCCAAACAGGATAATGAAGGGATTGCGCAGGGATTCGTACTGGATAGCCATCACCACGAACACCAGGAACAGGGCCAGGAACAGCAGTATGCCGGTCATGCTGCGGCCTTCCTGCAGGGCCTCGCCGGCCCCGGCGTCGTAGAGGGTATAGCCGGTGGGCAGCTGCAGGTCCTCCAGGGCGGCCTCGACTGCGGCCTGCAGTTCGCTGACCGCCGTGCCAGCGGCGATCGAGGCGCTGATCTCGACGATGCGCAGCTGGTTGTCGCGCAGGATCACCGCCGGTGAGGCGATGAGGTTGACGCTGGCCACGTCTCCCAGGTGGATGGCGGGCCGGCCGGGACGGGCGGGATAGAGCAGCACCGACTGCAAGGCCTCCGGATCCGAGGCCTCGTGGCGCGGCAGGCGCAGGCGCACGTCGTAGCTGCGGTCCTGGTCGATGAAATCGGTGACGATGATGCCTTCCAGGGCGATTCGCATGGCGCTGGCCACATGTTCCACATCCAGGCCCAGCATGCTGGCGCGTTCACGGTCGATGTCGATGCTGATCTCGTGGTGGATCTCCTCGAGGGAGTGCTGCAGGTTGCGCAGGCCTTCCAGGGGGCGCAGCCGCAGTACCAGCTCGTCGCCCAGGGTCTCCAGCATCCTCTGCTCCGGGCCCTGGATGCGCAGGCTGATGTCGTCGTCGCCACGACTGGTACGGATGCCGCGGATGCCGGGCATGCGCAGGTTCACGCGCAGGCCTGCCAGCTGCTGCTCGGCGATCAGGCGGTTCATCTTGCCGATCCATTCGCTGGCGCTGATATCGCGCTGGGCGAGAGGGACCAGCTGGACATCGATCTGGCCCCGGTTGGGGATCTCCCGCTGCGAACGGCCGAAGACCGAGCCGCCCACCAGCGAGTAGGCATGGGCCACCTCCGGTTGCTGTTTCAACAGGTCCTCGATGAGTCGTACCCGCGCGTCGGTCTCGTCCAGGGTGGAGCCCGGGTCGCTGGTCAGGGTGATGCGGATACGGCCGTCGTCCATGTCCGGCAGGAATATCTCCGGCTTGCCGAAGAAACTCTGGCTGGCGAAGAACAGCATCACCACGGCGGCCAGCACCACCAGGTAGGGAACACGCAGGATGCCGCCCAGCAGCCGCACGTAGCGCTCCTGCAGCCAGGCCATGCCGGCGTCCATGCGCCGGCGCAGCCAGCCCGATTCCAGGGTGTGTACCTTGGCGGCCAGGGCCGGCACCAGGGTCAGGGCGATGGCCAGCGAGGCGAGGATGGCGGCGGAGATGGTGAAGATCAGCTCGCGGAACAACAGCCCGGTCAGGCCACCGATGAACAGGAAGGGCAGCACCGCCGCCAGGTTGGTGCTGGTGGAGGCGACGATGGCGCTGTTCACCTCCTGGGCGGCATGGGTGCCGGCATCCAGGTCGCCCTCACCCATGCGCTGGTGGCGATAGATGTTCTCCAGCATTACGATGGTGTTATCGACGATCAGCCCCACGCCCAGCGCCAGGCCGCCGAGGGTCATGATGTTGAGAGTCAGGCCGCCCACGCCCATGAACACGAAGGTGACCATGATGGCGATGGGGATGGCACTGCCGATGATCAGGGTGCGGCGCAGGTTGCCGAGGAACACGAACACCACCAGCATGGCGAGGATGGCACCGCTGACGGCCGCCGTGGCTGAGTTGCGCAGGGCGTGGCGGATATAGATCGACTGGTCGTCGACGCTGCGCAGCTCGATGTCCGGCGGCATCAGGCCCTGTTCCTCCAGCCAGGCCAGTCGTGCGCGCACGGCATCCACCACCGCCACGGTGTTGGCGGTGGGCTGCTTCTGGATGGACAGCTTGATGCCGGGGATGCCGTTCAGGCGGATGCGCAGGCGTTCATCCTCGTGGGTGTCGATGACCTGCGCCACCTCCTGCAGGTGGATGATCTCGCCCCCGGGCAGGCTCAGGGGCAGCGCGGCCAACTGGCTGACACTGGTGAAGCGGCCGCTGATACGCCCGGACAGCTCCTGGCGGGTCATCTGCAGGCGTCCGGCCGGCGCCTCGCGGTTGCCGCGCTGCAGGGCCTCGATCAGGTCCTGCATCTCCAGCCCCAGTCCCGCCAGGCGCTGCTGGTCGGGGAGAATGTGGATCTCGCGCTCCAGGCCGCCGCCCACCTCCGCGGCCGCCACCCCCGGCAGGGTGATGAACCACTTGCTGAACACGTCGTCGACCCAGGTGCGCAGCTCGACGGCATCGCGCAACGGCGAGCTGACCACGAACTCGATCACCGGGATCTGTGAGGGGTCGCGCTTGAAGATGATGGGCGGGTCGGGCGTCTCGGGCAGGAAGCGCTTGGCGCGATCGAGACGGGTGCTGGCGTCGCGCAGGGCGATGTCGATGTCCTTGCCGTACTGGAAGGAGAGATCCACCGAGGCGTTGCCTTCGCTGGTGCGCGACTGGACGCTGATGGCGTCCTCGGTGATGGCCAGCTGCTCCTCCAGCTGGCGCGTGAACTGGTCCTCCATCACCGCCGCCGGCACCCCGGGGCTGAGGATGCGCACCACGATCTCGGGGTAGATGATGTGGGGATGCAGATCGATGGCCAGGCGCGCCAGGGCGAAGAAGCCCAGCACGATGACCGCCAGGGCAATCATGGTCACCCCCACCGGGTGGCGGATGGACCAGGCCGCCAGGCCGCCGGTACGCAGGCCGCGCCCGCCCATGTCAGGAGGCCTCCGCCGCCACCGGGCTGACCGGCGTGACGGTCTTGCCGGCGCTCAGCCCGAGAAAGCCCTTGGTGATCACCTGCTGCCCCTCTTCCAGGCCGGACAGTATCTCGACCTGCTCGGCCAGTCTCATGCCGCTGGTGACGTTCACGCGCTGCGCGCGACTCTCGGCATCGACCACCAGCACGTATTCGCTGGCATCGTCACGGCGCAGGGCGCTGAAGGGGATGACGAAGCGATCGGAGGCCTGGGTTCTGAATTCCACCCGGCACAGCTGGCCGGGTGCCGCGCCGGCGGGCACGGGTTCCAGCTCCACCTCGACGGTGCCGCGGCGGGTGACCGGGTCCAGGGTCGGGAACAGGCGTACGATCCGTCCGGTATGCACCGCCCCGCCCAGGGCATCGATGCGCACAGCGGCGGGATCACCGACCCGCAGCTGCGGCAACATCAGCTCCGACACCTCGACCGTGGTGTGCAGGGAGGACAGGTCCGCCACCGTCAGTACATGGCGCAGGCGCTCCACCACGTTGCCGGGCTCCGAGAGGCGGGCCGTGACCACCCCGTTGATGGGGCTTTCGATGATGGTGTAGCCCAGCCGGGTGCGCAGCAACTGCTCGTCGGCCTGGGCCACCTCCAGCTGGGTCTGGGCACGGGTGAATTCATCTTCGGACACCAGGTTGCGGGCACGCAGCTCGCGCAGGCGCCGCAGGTCCTGCTCCGCCTGCTTGCGGGTGGCGCTGGCACGGGCCAGCTGGGCCTGGATCAGGGCATCGTCGAGGCGCACCAGCACCTCACCCGCCGCCACCCGATCCCCCTCGTAGTGGGGCAACTCCAGGATGCTCCCCTCCTCCTGGGTATGGATCAGCACCTCGTGGCGGGCACGCAGGGTCCCGGTCCGGGTACGGATCAGGCTGAGGCTGGCCTGCACCACGGGTGCCGTCTCCACCAGGTGGGGGCGCTCACCCCGGGGCTCCTCCGGTGGCGCGGACGGACCACAGCCGGCAAGGATCAGCAGCAGGGCCAGGAGCGACAGGCAACGGGGGTAGGCAGGGAACGGGTGGTTTGTCATTATGCTCGGCAAAACGGAAAATCCTGTGCAAGGGGCTGGTGGCCCGGGCTCCTCGAATAGACACGCGTGTGACGTAGTTTACTCCCGCAAAAGAGATTTTTTCTTTCACCCGGCTACATTACCCTGCTGCCAGCGGGGATGAAAGGGACTGTCGAAGGCCAACGCCATGCTGCGCACCATCATCTCCATCTACTCCCTGCTCATCGCCGTGGCCATCCTGCTGCTGGGCTCCGGCTTCCTGGGTACGGTGGTGGCCCTGCGGGCCGGGGTCGAGGCGTTCCCCACCGCCGTCATCGGCCTGGTGATGGCCGGCTTCTTCCTGGGCTATGTGGCTGGCTCCTACCTGTGCCCGCACATCGTGCGCACCTTTGGCCACATCCGCAGCTTTTCCGCCTTTGCCGCCATCGGCTGTGCCTCCGTCATCCTGCACGGCCTGTGGATCGACCCCCTGGTATGGATCGGCCTGCGCATTGTCACCGGCATGTGCATGCTGGGCATGTACCTGGTTATCGAATCCTGGCTCAGCGGCCTGTCCACCAACCGCACCCGTGGCACCTTGTTCGCCCTGTACATGACCATCAACCTGCTGGCCCTGGGTGCCGGGCAGTTCCTCATCCTGGTCTACGGGGTGACGGAGGTGGCACCCTTCGCCCTCAGCGCCCTGTTCTTCGCCCTGGCCCTGGTGCCGATCGCCCTGACCCGCATGCCCCAGCCCACACCGGTGGTGGCGGCCCGCCTGGGCCTGGGCCAGCTCTATGCCACCTCCCCCCTGGGGGCCACGGGCGCGCTCGTATCCGGCCTGGTGAGCGGTGCCTTCTGGGGCATGGGGCCGGTGTTCGCCCTGGAGGCGGGCTTCAGCGAGGCCGGTATCGCCCTGTTCATGAGCGGCGTGATCTTCGGCGGCGCCCTGCTGCAATGGCCTCTTGGCCACCTGTCCGACAACCATGACCGTCGCATGGTGATGCTGGGGGTCAGTCTGGCCGGGGGGCTGGCCGCCGCCGCGGTGTTCCTGCTGGTGAAGCTGCACCCCAACATCTCTTTCCTGGCCGCCATCCTGTTCGGCGGCTGCGCCTTCTCCATCTATTCCCTGAGCGTGGCCCATGCCAATGACCATGCCGACGTGGAGCATGTGCTGGAGACCAGTCGCGGCCTGCTGTTGCTGAGCGGCATCGGCGCCAGTATCGGCCCCATGCTCGCGGGCCTGCTGATGGGCTGGGCGGGCGCCGGCAGCCTGATGGCCTATTTCGCCCTGCTGCTCGCCCTGCTGGCGGCCTTCACCTGGTTCCGGCGCAAGGTCGGCGCCCATATCCATACCGACGAACAGGCGGACTTCGTCATGATGGCGCGCACCTCGCCCGAGGTGCTGGAGCTGGACCCGCGCTCAGAGGCGGACGCGAGCGATGGCACGGCCGGCGCGCCGGGGGGCTGATCCCCCTTCCAGGCTGTACCCGGGGACCGTTTCGGGAGATAATGCTCCGTTTCCGGCGTGATACCCCCTCCCGTCCGACCCTGTTTACCCGCGTCCTGCCCGGGCGCGCTGCTTTTGTTCGGAGTTTCCCTTGCTGTCCACTGCCAATGTCACCATGCAATTCGGGGCCAAGCCCCTGTTCGAGAACATCTCCGTCAAGTTCACCGATGGCAACCGCTACGGCCTGATCGGCGCCAACGGCTGCGGCAAGTCCACGCTGATGAAGATACTGGCGGGCGAACTGGCGCCCTCCGCCGGCAATGTCTCCCTGGACGCCAACCAGCGCCTGGGTCGGCTGCGCCAGGACCAGTTCGCCTACGAGGACTACAGCGTGCTCGACACCGTGATCATGGGACATGAGGAGCTGTGGCAGGTGAAACACGAGCGCGACCGTATCTACGCCCTGCCGGAGATGACCGAAGAGGACGGCATGAAGGTGGCCGAACTCGAGGTGGAGTTCGCCGAATACGATGGCTACACCGCCGAGGCCCGCGCCGGCGAGTTGCTGCTTGGCATCGGTATACCCCTGGAACAGCACAACGGACCCATGAGCGCGGTTGCGCCGGGGTGGAAGCTGCGGGTGCTGCTGTCCCAGGCCCTGTTTGCCGACCCGGACATCCTGCTGCTCGACGAGCCCACCAACCACCTGGACATCAACACCATCCGCTGGCTCGAAGACCTGCTGAACGCGCGCAACAGCACCATGGTGATCATCTCCCATGACCGCCACTTCCTGAATTCCGTCTGCACCCATATGGCGGACCTGGACTATGGAGAGCTGCGCGTCTATCCCGGCAACTATGACGATTACATGACCGCCTCGACCCAGGCGCGTGAGCGCCTGCTGGCGGACAACGCCAAGAAGAAGGCACAGATCGCCGAACTGCAGACCTTCGTCAGCCGCTTCTCCGCCAATGCCTCCAAGGCACGCCAGGCCACCTCGCGCGCCAGGCAGATCGAGAAGATCAAGCTGGAAGAGGTCAAGCCCTCCAGCCGGCAGAATCCCTACATCCGTTTCGAACAGGAGAAGAAACTCTACCGTTCCGCGGTGCATGCCGAGGGTCTCGAGAAGGGTTTCGATGGCGACAGGCTGTTCAGCCAGCTGGACCTGCGCATCGAGGTGGGCGAACGCCTGGCGATCCTCGGCCCCAATGGGGCCGGCAAGACCACCCTGCTGCGCTGCCTCCTCGGCGACCTGGCCCAGGATGCCGGCGACGTGAAATGGGCCGAGAATGCCGAAATCGGTTATTTCGCCCAGGACCATACCGCTGATTTCGCCAACGACATGAACCTGTTCGACTGGATGAGCCAGTGGGGCAAGAAGAGCGATGACGAGCAATGGATCCGTGGCACCCTGGGGCGGATGCTGTTCTCGTCCGACGAGATCAATAAATCGGTGAAGGTACTGTCCGGCGGTGAACAGGGCCGCATGCTGTTCGGCAAGCTGATGCTGCAGCGACCCAATGTACTGGTGATGGACGAACCCACCAACCACCTGGACATGGAATCCATCGAGTCCCTCAACCTGGCCCTGGAGAACTACCCGGGCACGCTTATCTTCGTCAGCCACGACCGCGAGTTCGTCTCCTCGCTGGCCACCCGTATCCTGGAGTTCACCGACACGGGCCTCGTCGATTTCAACGGCAATTACGAGGACTACCTGCAAAACCGGGTCACCGACAAGTAGCCGGGGCCCTCGGGCTGGCTACCCCCTGCCACCGCAGCCAATGGGTGTCATGCTCTGGCGACAGCCCGCTTGCAGGCGGTCACCAGGCCTTGGCGGCAGCCCCCGGGGCAAGCCCCCAGGGCCTTCGCGCCAGGGCGGCGCGCGGGCGCAACAGCCTGGAATGCGTCAGCCCCCCTTCCCGCTGTCACCCCCTAGAGACACCGTAGGCGGCTTTTCCGCTGCGGCCACCGCAGCAGGCAAAGCCTGCCGGATGCTTTCTGCTGCTCCCTAAATGAACTCAATCAGTGACTTGCTTGCACGGCACCGCCGCACGAGCCATGCCCCTGCCGCCTCTGCCCGCGAATTGGCATGGCTCTTGCGAAATACAGGGAAGACCGTCCCCTGATCCGATTGCCATCTCCAGGGTACGGAATACTGTGACCAACGCCGCAAGGCAGGAGGGAAACATGAACAGCATGCTACGCAAGACCCTGATGGCGGCATCCATTGCCGCAGTACTGGCCGCCCCGGCCTGGGCGGTCGAGGACATGCCGGGATACCAGGGGAGCCAGCCGCAGGAGGAACCCGGCCAGCCGATGGAAGCCATGCCGCCGATGGACAGCGAGCCTGGCCACGCAAGCCCCGGCTCCGTCAGCAATGAGAATCCCCTCTACAGTCGCACGCCGGCCGAACTGAAGCGGGACGAGGTCGTGGACGTCACGGGCACCAAGGTCGGCACGGTCAAATCCGTGGTGGCCGGCCAGGACCGGGCGAGCGCCCATGCCGTGGTGTCATCCGGTGGTTTCCTTGGCATCGGTGCCAGCGATATCGTCGTGCCCCTCGACGAGATGCGGATCATGGATGACAAACTGCAGGTAAACGACACCAAGGAATCGTTGCAGGCGCGCGGGCAATACCAGCCGGAATCCTATATCGAGTTGTCGCCGGACAGGCCGATCAGCGAGTTCTCGGCATTCGAGCCGGTTGAGGAGCCATCCGAACCGGCCTACATGCCCGAAACCACGCGCTAGCACACGCCGGCAGCGCGGCAACCGGGGAGCCTGCGATCCGTCGTGGGCATCCCCGGCCCCGGCGCCGACACCCGCGGGCAGGCTGCCTGGCAGGCGCCCCCCCCACCCAGGGTCGATTGCCACAAGAATCCCGTGGTAGGCGGGCCAGGCGCAATAATCGCGCACAGTCAGCTAGTTGCCTGCTGCATCGTCCCGGACCAGGCTGGGATTCACGGCAGGTCGAACCTGCCTTGCTAGACTTACCACACCTCGGATCACTTCATCGCCGAGAGGATCGTATCCCCGGTCCTCGCCACCCCACCCAGGATGCAGGATCGGTTCAAGCTGAGCCGCAAGGCGGGAGGATGATATGCAACCGAATCTCCACAAGACATTGCTGGCAGGCGCGATCGCCACGTTGATCGCCGCGCCGCTGTGGGCGGCCGACGAGGCGCCCCGGGAACCCGGCGCAATGACCTCGATGGATGCCACAGCCAGCAGCAAACCCATCCACAGTAAAACCCCCGATGAACTCTGGCGCAGCGAGGTCTTCGATATTGCGGGTGAGAAGGTCGGCACCGTCAGGACCGTGGTCACCAGCCAGGACCGTAGCGAGGCCTATGCCGTGATCACCTACGGCGGCATCCTGGGCTATGGCGCTGACGAGATCCTCGTGTCCCTGGAGGAACTGCAACTCGTGGATGACAAGCTACAGGTCCAGGACACCAGAGAGGCGCTGCATGCCCGTGAAAAATACTCGGCGGGCGCCTATGTGGAACTGAGACCGGACAGGCCGATCAGCGAATTCTCGGCATTCGAGCCCATGATGGAGCGTCGCGGCCCACCCGCCGATGCCGAAATACAGCGCTGATCCGGTTCGGGCGGGTCGGAGTGCATGCAAGGTGTTTTGCCGCACTCCGACCCCTTGGTGACCCCATGGTGACCCGACCCCTTGGTGTCATGCCTTGGGAGTGAAGGAAACACACCAGCCTTCCGGACTGATGTCGCCCTCGACCACCTGGCAGGTTCCCTTGCTACTGGCGGATTCTCCAGGGATGAACAGGCTGCAGCCACTGCATTTCTGGCCATTCTTCGGCTGCTCCTGGTACTGCATGGCCTCCTTGGACGCCTTCTGCGCCCTGGCCGGATGCCCGAGGAGCAGCGTACCCGCGGCCACACCAGAGAACGCAAGCAGGCTGCGCAACATCACGCGACGGGAAACCGCGACTTTTCCTGTCTTGGCTTTCATAAGCAAATCCTCCATGTCCCTTATCCATATCACGGAGCCGAGAGGCGCGTCCTGAGCGAACGTGCCTTCATCGGTAGCATAGTAGCCAACCGGAACAGGGCAAGTGGACTGGCATTGCTCCAAGGGTTAGGGCGAGCGCAGGGAAGCATGGGTTGGAAGACTCCAATCCTTTGTTTTTGCGTCAGCCAGCCTTGACTGACGCCCCTGGAGTCCGCCCCTTTCGCGGCCAAGGCCGCTCCTGCAGGTGGCGGGCAGATAGGTATCGAAATGGGATCACGAGTGGTGCCCGGGGCCGGGGTCGTACTCCTTGTTTTATCTATTAGGGAACGTCTGAACCCGCCTCCTGCGATGCACGTCTCCGGTACGGCACCGGATCAATTCGATGCGATTTGAGTTTCTGGTGAACAGCACGAGGGGTGATCCCCATCTGCCGCGCCGCAGCGGACACGTTTCCCTCGCAACGTAGCAGCACCTCCCGCAGCACCTTGTCTTCGATCTCCATGGCCGCGCGTCGCTTCATGCTGCGCAATGCTACGTCATTCGGGGCGGCAACTCGTTCGTCAGAGAATCTTTCGGCGTCGAGAAAGATGTCCTCGATAACCGGACCGTTCGCGAACAGGAACGAGCGCTCCAAGACGTTCTCGAGCTCACGCACGTTGCCGGGCCATGCATAGGTCATTGCCCGAATCCAGGAACGTTCACTCAAAGTCTTTGATGGCAGGCCGTGTTTCGCTGCTAGCTTTCGCAGGATATGGTCGGCCAAAACGGAGATGTCGTCCCGCCGTTCCCGAAGGGGTGGAATATAGATCGGCACGACGTTCAGGCGATAGTAAAGGTCTTGCCGGAACTCACCTGATTTCACCATCTGATCAAGCTCGCTGTTAGCGGCGGCGATGATCCGCACGTCGGCACGCAGCCCCTGTTTGCCGCCGACGCGCTCGTATTCGCCCTCCTGCAGCACGCGTAGCAGCCGGCTTTGGGCGGGCAACGGCAGGGAATTGATCTCGTCGAGGAACAGAGAACCGCCTTCTGCTCTCTCGAACAGCCCATGATGGACTTGGTAGGCACCGGTAAACGCGCCCTTCTCGTGCCCGAAGAGCTGGCTCTCGATCAGGTTTTCGGGGATCGCACCGCAGTTAACCGCGATGAACTCGCGTGTCGCGCGCGGGCTGAGCGCGTGTACGGCGCGCGCGATGATTTCCTTTCCCACGCCGGTCTCGCCCCAGATCAGCACGGCGGCCGTGGTCGGCGCGACGCGCTCAGCAGCCTCGAGCGCGCGAAGCATCGCTGTCGACTCGGCGACGATCTTGGGTCTAGGGTACGCAGAGGAGGACTTATCCGGGTGAGAGCCGCACCACGCCTGACGCATTTTTTCCTCTACGCGCACAACGGCCTCTAGCGACGCGGACCGCGAAACAATCGTATCTCCCTCGACCTGGTACTCGTCGCCCTCGTGCCCGGTAGCCTTGGTCCGGTCGAGATAGACGCACACTTCGCAATTACCGTCGTTGTGCGCGATACGCTTCCTGAGCTCAACCTTCGCGTACCCGAAATTCCGGGCCGCGATCCCACCGAAGACGCTGGCGGTCATTCGACACAGCTCCGGAGCTTCCTTTACGGCATCGCCAAACGGGCAGCGCGTATTGATGACGCGCACGACGCCCGCTTCACTCGACGCGCGCGAGAAGTTTCCGCCGATCTGGTTCTTGAGCGAGACGATGACATCCGCGTACTGATCGGGCGACAGATTTCCCTTTAGGCTGGCCTGTTCCCGGCACGCTTGCTCGAAACAGCTGCTCGCGCTGAGTCCGAGGTGCTCGATCAGGTTGAGGCGGTTGCCGCACGAGGCGCAGCCGACCTGGTTGGCGACCTTGACACTTTGTGTCGCAAAGCTCTGGAGAAAGGAGATGGCGTTCAGTTTGTTCGGTGGCTTGGTGTACATGACGGCCTCCCCATCGTCGTACTTGTCTTCGTTGAAGCGCCTTGGCAACCGATGGACGCATTCCCCCGACGAATATGCGCTTGCAACAAACGTGCCCAGTTGCTACCGGGGAAAACCATGCTGAGACAAGCAACTATAGTCGACTCACCGCCTGACAAGAAAATAAAAGGAACCGCAGCTTCTCGCCTGCGTCAAGAAATGTGAAAAATCAAAGATATAACATACGAAGTATTACTTCGCTGTATGAAATGGTGTTTCCGACACGGCGGTGGTTATCCTAGGGGAACAAGCTGCCCAGCGGCAATGGCTCCGCCGCTTCACTGCGGCACCCACGATCCCACGTGCGCCTCATCTTCGCCGGTTGTCAGCCGAAGCTGCAGCCACACCGATTGCGCTGGCGAGGCCAGGTGATCGGCGGAGTCCCGGTTGCCTTGCAGCCGCACGCGGACATACCGGTTGGGACGCCAGGTCAGCGCCGCTGTAGTGCGTGCGCGACGGTCCCGCTCACCGGTCGGGTCGCGATCGCCGTTACCGGTCGCGTAGTCGAACCGCAATCCCGCGATCCAGCGCGGACGAAACGACCAGAGCGCCTGCGTCACGAGCCCCTTGTCAATGAGCACATCGCTCCCCGGGTCGCCGGCATCGCCCGCCTCGTAGCGGCGATAAAGGAGCTCCGTGTGCCAGCTCACGACCGACGGGGTGTCGACGCCCGCGTCGTCTCGCCACGCTAGCGTGAAGTCCGTACCGTAGATCGTCGTCTCCGTCTCGAGACCGCTCGCATTCGGCCCGTGCACCGCGAAGACCCCGACACGCAGCCCGGGCGAAAGCGTCACGTCCCAGTTGAGGTGATAAAGCCAGTCAGCCGGCTCATCGGTGTCCCGCTTGAGTAGCGGATAACCGCCGACTTCCTCGCCCACCTCGCCGAGAAAGCTGCGCGCGGTTTCGCCCGCCGCGTCCTGTACGCCGACGGTGACGCGCGAGCGGAGCCGCGCGAGCGGCAACCGCACCCGCAGACCTTCGTTGCTAAGCTGATCCTCGCCGAATAGCCGGGCATGTATGACCGGCTTGTCGACGAAGGCCGCGTCCTCGAAGTGCTGGGGATTAAGGCGCCCGACCTCGGTGAAAAAGCGCCCGACCTTGAGCTGCGTTTCATCGGCGGCTCCGGCCGTGAGGTACGCCTCTTCGACCTCGAGCTTCCCACGCTCCTCGCTCGTGGCGCGTTGCATCACGCTCCCGAAGACGGCGAAATGCGGACCGAGTTCGGCCTCGGCCGAGAGCGTCAGGAGATGCAGAGGGATGCCGTCGCGGTTCGGCTCATGCCCACCGAGCTGCAATATGGCAAGCGCCTCGTCGTCCATGTTCGACTCGCCCGCCGCGACGATGTAGCTCAGGACGACGCTACCATGTGCCGTCTCGCTAGTGTCGTGGTCGGCGGCATCCGGTGGCGCGGGCGGATCCGCCCGCACGGGCTGGGCCGGCGCCAGGAGTGCCGCGGCGGCGAGCATCGCCGTCCCGTGGCACGCGGCACACAGACAGCGCCAGCGCGGGTGGAGCGGAACGGCGTCGAGACAGCCGGTCGCCACGCAACAGGCCGGCGCCGCGGCGCGCGCAGGCCCCCGCGCATCCGGTTCCGCCATTTCACGTTCCCGCTCGGTTGCGCAAGTCGTCATGGGCAGTAGTCCGTTACGGAATCGTCCGAGCAGTGGCGGCAGGCGCGACAGAGCCGAATATTATAAAGGTGCGCGACGACCATGATGACGCCGCCGGCAACCGTCAGGCCCACCTCCAGCACTTCGCTCGCGAGCGACTCCGGCAGTAGCACCGACCCCCAGATGAGCAGCACGCCCATGGCGCCGAGTGCGATCACGTCTGGCCGTCCATGCCGCCGGTACCCGGGCACGAACGCCAGCAGGCCAAAGGAGAGCACCGCAAGCGCGAGTACCGCGTGCGTCGTGCCCTCGTTGAGCGCGATCACCGGCACGATCATGGCGATCACGGGACTTGCGACGCAGTGCATCACGCAGAGGAAGGACGCCGTCATGCCGGCGGCATCCCATCGGCGCGTCTCGCCCGACACTCTGATTCCTGCATTCATTTCGACCTCCTGTGGTGCCGTGGTTTTCTAGGGACAGCAGCGGCATCCCTTGCCGCACTCGGGCAGCGAGCGGACGGCCGCTTCGCGCCCCGATGCTGCGAAGCCGTGCATAGCCGGGGAGCGCAGAATCACCCTGCGAGCAGGCGCACCACAGCTGGGACATACGGGATCCGGTGCGGAAATCGACTGCTGTATCTCGAAAACTGCGTCACAGACGGTGCAGCGGTAGTCGTATGTCGGCATAAATCTCCCCTCCGGGACATCTATAGGCACTCGGGGAGGGGCTTTCGTGCCCCGGTCCCCGAGTAGCTCCTGGTTCTCTTTCCCGGCCAGGACTACGACCAGCGCGCCGGCTGCTTGCCCTTCACCTTCATCTGAGCAGCGGTCGGCTGCGTTACCGCGCGGTTGGGCGCGTTCTTGTTCGGTGCCCGCAGGCGCCGGAACTCGGTTTCCCACACCCACCCGCTGATCGTGATGTCCTTCGGGATCAGCGGATGGTTGCGGAACGCCTCGACCGTGCGCATGCAGGTCTCGTCGACGTCGTCCATCATGCCGATCCACTTTGCGAACGCACCCTTGTCGAGCTTGAGCTCGGGTAAGGTCGGGTCCATCGGCACGTTGTCCACGTCAATCCCCTTCTCACGCAGCGCCTTCGCCAGCTCCTCGCCATGCGCAGAAAGCATTCCGCACCCGGTGTGCTGCAGCACGACTATCTCCTTGGTACCGAAAAAGTTGATGGTGAGCATGGCGGAGCGGATGGCATCGTCGGTAACGATGCCGCCAGCATTGCGAAATAGGTGGGCATCGCCGCCGCCGACGGGCGTGTCGGCGCGGATGCCGAGGGCCTCGTCCACGGGCAGGCGCTCGTCCATGCAGGCGAGCACCCACAGGCGACGCATGTTCGGTCCGTTGGCGCCATACTGGCGGCGGATTTCCCACTGCTCGCGCTCTTTGATCGAATTTTCAATTTGCTCTTTCAACGTAGTCATCATGTGCCTCCAAAGTGGTAGCGAGTCGCGAACGACTCGGGATCGGGAGAATCCGACGGTTCCAACGCACACGCCGTGCCATCTCGAAATCCGTCATCTTTTGCGGTACTTACGAGATAGGGTCATCCGGCTCGTGCACGATCGCTACCCGGTCTTCCATACGGCACGAGGGCTAACTCATTGCCACCCGTGAACAAACATATGGGGAGGAAGAACTTCCTGGCGAGAAGGAAGACTTCGCGCAGACGAGGTGCTATCACCGATAGTAGCGGTTGACTTATCTTGAATTCCTGTGACTCCGAAACGAGTTTGTGATGGCCGGAGAAGCTCGTCGACATTGATGCCGACACTACGTGACCGTTAGTCTGTGCAAGCAGGAATGACGCGTTGGTGTAGGCGGGCTGTGTGCCCGAATGAGAGAGAGCCGTACCGAAAGCGGCCTACGCAGGCGGTTCAAGTCACATTGCCAATCTTTAAGAGGTGCTCGCCTTGCCGGCGACCAAGTCACGCGCCTATGGCAATCAGCAGCTGAAACTTACACTTCGCGCCGCGAAGTTACCGGCGCGCACATAAGCACATGACCGAGAAAATGAAAACCGCATCAGGCGCCGGGTGACCTGAAGCGGCACTTCGCTCTTATCAGCGAGGCGGAAACCTAGGTTACTGTTTCCATTCGATAATAACGCTTGGCACGAAGCCTGCTATGCAAGTACGTGGTGGCGACGCAGGTCCGCCGCGCATAGCAACGGAGAGGCGAAAAAGCGTGACAAGAAAACCTTTCGAAATCGTCGTGGCAGCGTTTATGCTGGTCTGTGCGTTTCCGGTTGAGGCCGAACAGAACTGGATAGTCCGCGGCCGGATTCTCACTGTGGCTCCAAGCGATTCGAGCGGTGCAGTATCAACGCTCCCCGGTTCAGCTGTTTCCGTCGACAGCGACACCACCCTTGAGCTGGATATCACATATATGTTCACGTCCAACGTCGGGGTAGAGCTCATATTCGGGACCAGCCAGCACGGCCTACGTGGCGAAGGATCAATCGCGCCGCTGGGAAAGATCGCCGAGGCCCGCACGTTGCCACCGGTCCTTACCTTGCAGTATCACTTTTTTCCGCAGGGCAGACTGGTGCGGCCGTATGCCGGCATCGGGGTCAACTACACGCGGTTCTATGACGAGAAGACGTCGGAAAGCCTCGACGCAGCGCTCGGCCCCACGTCGCTCGAGCTGGACAGTTCGACCGGATTGGTCGCTCAAGTCGGCGTGGATATTCCATTCAACGAACGCTGGTTCATCAATTTCGATGCCAAGTACGTTCGCATGGACACGACGGCTCGCCTGAACTCGTCTGGAACTGTGCGCACCGTCGAGGTAGATATCGATCCGTGGTTCTTCGGATTCGGTATCGGTACACGGTTTTAAAAGACGAGCAAGCACAGAACAACATTTAATCAGAAGGCTTACGTATCATCGTGATCTCCGACACGCTCAAACGCCTGCAGATGGACGCGATGGTCGCCTCAGTCGGAGCAGTAAGCGGTCGCAAGGTCGCGGTGTTTCTGTCGATGAATGCGCTGCCCTACTTCGTGAAGGACACCGAGCTCCGCGCACCCACCGAAGGAAATGTCGGGCGCCTACTGGAACGTACGGGCGTGCCGTCTTTCAAGCAGCTGTTCGAACAGGCGGTCGAGCTCGGCGCCGCGACGATATACCCATTCTCCATGGCTATGGACGTTCTCACGGCGAAGCCAGAGATGCTCGATGCGTTTCTCGGTGAACTGATTGGTCTCACGAAAATCCTGGCCGACGACGGTAGCCAGGTTTGGACGTCCTAGCGGGTTCCACAAATGGAGAATCGCACCATAATTAACGCGCGAAACCCGTTCTGTCCGGGACTCTTAATAGTGCTGATTGCCGGAATGAAGATGGCGGACGTGGGCGAGGAGTTGGTAGTATTGTCAACCGACCGAGCTCGGCATCGGACATTCCGGAGTGGATACAAAAGGCAGGTCACGAGTTGGTTTCAACCACCGAGGATAACGGCGTCTGGCACGTCGCCGACGTGCGGGTGCCCTTTATGCACACCTCGGCGCGCCAACCGCCGTTCCGTTTTCTGAATGTAGCCATACGCGTTCCCCTTCGATTTACGCCAATGGCGTAAATTTGGCGTAAAGGAATCAAACAATAAGTGGGGAAAAAGAGGGGGAACGCGCTGGATGAAAAAATTGGATCACATGATAAGTAATTGTTTTAACGTAAGAAGCGCAAATTATTGATTTTTGATAATGGTGCCCGGAGCCGGAATCGAACCGGCAAGCCCTTACGGGCGGCAGATTTTAAGTCTGCTGCGTTTACCAATTTCGCCACCCGGGCGGGAGGCATGTCATTGTAGCGGCATACCATAGGGGCGCAAGCAGAATCAGGAATTTTGCACCGGGTGGGCACGCAGCAGGGCCTCCAGTTCGGCGGCCGGCAGGGGCTTGCTGAAGTGGTAGCCCTGGTATTCATGACAGCCCTTGTGGCGCAGGAATTCCAGCTGCTCCGCCGTTTCCACCCCTTCCGCGACGGTACGCAGTTTGAGGCTGTCTGCCAGGCTGATCACGGCCTCGACGATGGCTTCGTCATCCGGGTCGCTGGTGATGTCGCGCACGAAACTCTGGTCGATCTTGAGCTTGTTGATGCGGAAGCGCTTGAGGTAGGACAGGGACGAATAGCCGGTGCCGAAATCATCGATGGACAGGCGTACGTTCTGCTGGTGCAGGCCATCCAGGATGCCAATGGCGGCCAGCGGATCCTCCATGGTGATGCTTTCCGTCAGCTCCAGCTCCAGCCAGCCCGGTTCCAGACCGGATTCCTGCAGGATCTGGCCCACCATCTGGGCCAGGGAGGCCTGGCGGAACTGCACCACGGAGATGTTGACCGCTACCGTGAAATGCCCCAGACCTGCCTGCTGCCAGACACGGTTCTGTTGCACGGCCGTACGCAGCACCCACTCGCCGATCGGCAGGATCAGGCCACTGTCCTCGGCGATGGGAATGAAGTCGAAGGGGGACACCATGCCGAACTCCGGATGTCTCCAGCGCAGCAGGGCCTCCACGCCGACGATCCTCCCACTGGCGATGTCGACCTGTGGCTGGTAATGCAGCGCCAGTTCCTGGCGTTCCAGTGCACGGCGCAGGGAGTTTTCCAGCTGCAGGGTCCGGCGAATCTGGGAATGCATTTCCGCGGTGAAGAAACGGTAGTTGTTGCGTCCGGTATCCTTGGCCTTGTACATGGCGGAATCGGCACACTGCAGCAGGGTCTCGATGCCCTGCCCGTCATCGGGATACATGGCAATGCCGATGGAAGGTGTGATGGTCAGCTCGTTGCCACCGATCATGAAGGGCTCGGCCATGGAACGGATGATCTTGCTGGCCACGTGGGCCGCCCCCTCGGCATCTACGCCCAGCAACAGGATGATGAACTCGTCGCCGCCGAGACGCGATACCGTGTCTTCCTCCCGCACCAGGCCCTTCAGGCGCCTGGCCACCTCCATCAGCATACGGTCGCCGACCTGGTGGCCAAGGGAATCATTGACGTTCTTGAACCGATCCAGGTCCAGGAACATCAGCCCCAGAGAGTGATGGTCGCGGTGTGCCTGGGAAATGGCCTGCTCGATGCGGTCATTCAGCAGGTAGCGGTTGGGCAGCCCGGTCAGCACGTCAAAGTGTGCCAGGTGACGAATCCGTTCCTCGGCCTGTTTGTGCTGGGAGATGTCGCGGGATACCCCGATATAGTGGCTGATCACTCCTCCGTCCCCGCGCAAGGCCGTGATGGACAGCAGGCAGGGAAAGACCTCGCCCCCCTTGCGCCGGTTCCATATCTCCCCTTCCCAGTATCCCCGGTTGTGGACCTGTGCCCAGATATCGCGATAGAAGGCCTCGTCATGGCGGCCGGATTTCAGGATCCTGGGATTGAGACCCAGCAGTTCCTCGCGCGGATACTCGCTGATTTCACAGAAGGCACGATTGACAGAAACGATATTGTTGTGGGCATCGCAGATCACGATGCCTTCCGTACTTTGCTCGAACACCTTGGCGTTCAGTTCCATTTCCGCCAGGATGCGTTTGCGCTCGGTGATATCGTTGATGGCGGCGAAGATGGCGGGCTCACCCTCGAACTCCACCACCGAAGCCGATACCAGGGCGCAGAAGACACGACCGGCGGTATTCACCATACGCAGCTCCTGATCGAATACGCATCCCTCCTTGCGCAGCCGTTGGATGAAGCGGTCCCGTTCCTGTGGATTGTGGTAGAAGCGGCTGGCCGGCAGACCGATACCCTGCTCCCTGGGGATGCAGAACAAGGCCTCGGCGCGATGATTGCCGTAGCGCAGTATGCCGTCGCTGATGCGGCTCAGCACCACCGGAAAGGGCGCATTCTCCAGCAGGAAGCGGTAGCGCTGTTCACTGGCGCGCAGGGCGCGGTCCTGCTGCTGGCGCTGTTCCTCGCGCTCGGCCAATTCCATGGCGAAGCCGATGTTGCTGGCCAGCTCATCCAGGAGGTCCAGTTCCTGTTCGTCGAAGAAACCGGCACTGTCGGCATAGAGATTGAAGGTGCCGCGCACCTCGCCGTCCATCCGCAGGGGAAAGGCCGCCGATGCGCGATAGCCCAAGGCCAGTGCCGCGTCACGCCAGGCCGCCATACCGGGGTCGGTGGCAATGTCATTGCAGACCACGTGCTGTCCCTGGAGCAGCGCCTGGCCCGTGGGGCCGCGGGTGTGGATGTCGCTCTTCAGGTTGATGCGCAGTCGCTTCAGGTAATCTCCCGTCTCGCCCGCATGGGCCTGCGGAGTGACTTCACCGCTGTCCTTGTCCACCATCCCCAGCCAGGCCATGCGGAATCCACCGCCCTCCACGGCGATGCGGCAGGCCTCGGCATACAGGGACAGGGGCTCGCGCAGACGGGTGATGGCCTGATTGATGCCGCTCAGTACCGCATAGACACGATTGAGACGCTGGATGCGTTCCTCGGCCTGCTTGCGCCCGGTGATATCGCGGGCGATGCCCAGCACGCCATTCAGGCGCCCGCGTGCGTCATGCACAGGGGTGTTGATGGTCTCCGCCAGGATGCGCCGTCCATCCGGGTACTCGAACCATTCCTCGCTACGCACCGGGCCGCCCGCCGTGACCGTGGCAAGGTCATTGGCCAGCATCCGCTGCGCGCTGGCAGATGCGTAGAAATCCGTATCCCGTTGACCGGTGATCACGCTCACCGGCATGCCCAGCAGGTCCGACATGCGACGGTTGCAGACCAGGTATCTGCCATCCAGGTCCTTCAGCCAGACCAGGTCGGGAATGGTGTCCAGCAGGGTATTGAGATGGACGTTGCTCCTGGCCAGGGCCTCGCGTGCGCGCAGCACCTGGTACATGGCCAGGGCCAGGATAACTGCCAGCAGCAGCCCGGCCAGGCGTATGCCCCAGAGTGTCGCGGTCGCCGACTGACCCCAGCCCGCGGTGGGAATACCCGCCATCTGCCAGCTGCCGCCGGGCAGGGTGACCGTCTGGGTGATGGGCTGTCGGGCGAAGACGGCCTCGTCGCCGAAGAATACCGCGCCACGTTCACCGGTACCGTCCACCCCGCGGATGGCGAGGCTCAGGTTGGCATGGGAGGCATTCAGCCCGGCCTTTTCATAGAGCGAGGCAACATCGATTACGCTCGAGACCAGCCCCCAGGGGCGCGGCTCCGCACCAGGTGCTTCCGGCGGGAGGAACACCGGTTGTCGCGCAATCATGCCGATGCCCCCCTGCAGCAGGGGCAGGGGACCGGCCACCACCACGTGCCCCTCCTCCAGGGCCCGCAGGGCGGCTGCCCGCTGCTGCGGGTGGGCGCGGTAATCCAGCCCGAGGGCCGCCTCGTTGCCCTCCAGGGGATGGATCAGGCGGATGACCAGGTCCGGCGCGCCGGCAATGTTGCGCAGGGCCGTATCACCACCCACCAGGCCCTGGGCGATGCGTGCGAAGTGCTCCTGGTCCAGATCGGGCTCGGCCGCGATCACGGCAGCAAGGCCGTGGATCAGGAACATGTTGGAGTTGACCACCCCTTCGAGGCGCGCGCGCAGGGTGGACAGCTGATGGAGGATGGCGGCCTGCTCGGCCTCCAGGGCCGCGCGTTTCTGGTAGTGTTCGACGACCTGTTCCGCCAGGAACACCAGCAGCAGCACCGTTAACGCATACACCCAGGACTTCCTGGGCTTGGATTGGGAGGGATCAACCGTCAGCCGGTTCTGCTCTCGGCCCAAGGGCACATACTCCTCGATTGCATGCCCGAGCGGGCCACTGTACGTATGGAACAAGTCTAGCGGAGAAACGAAACGATGTGCGGGGATTCACGAGGACTGCGGGGAATATGGAGGCCGAGCCCGGAGTCGAACCGAGGTACACGGATTTGCAATCCGCTGCATAGCCACTCTGCCACCCGGCCAGGGTGTTGCCGCGAGTGTAGCATCCGCGCCCCGCGCGGCGCCAATCGCACTGCTTACATGAAAAAACCCCGGTGGTGAACCGAGGTTTCGGAATTTGGAGCGGGAAACGAGACTCGAACTCGCGACCCCAACCTTGGCAAGGTTGTGCTCTACCAACTGAGCTATTCCCGCCTCACTGCGAAGCCCGCTATTCTAATGCGAGATCGGGTAAAGTCAAGCCACTTCAGGAGCGACAGACCGGATGACACAGGACAGCTTCGCAGCACCCGGGCGGCTCCACTGGCAACTGCTCGCCATGGCCACGGTCTGGCTGCTGCTGGCACTCTGGACCCGCCTGGCGGGCGGGCTCGGCTGCGGACCCGCGATCCTGCCGGCCCTGCTCCTCTGGACGCTGATCCTGCTGGCCGGCAGCGAGGCCAGCCTGCTGCGCCGCCACCTGTTCATTCGCGCCTGCCTGGAGCCGCAGGGGATGCTGGCACGCTGGCTCGATCGACGCACCTTCCTGTTCCTCTGGCAGGGCGGCAAGGCCCTGGTGCTGGCCCTGGTGCTGCTCCTCGCCCTGCCCCTGCTGCGCCCACCCCAGTGGCTGCTCCTGCTCGCCGACATCCTGCTGCTGGGTGGCCTGCTGTGGGCGCTGAACCGGCTGCTGCGGGGCGAGGTCCTGGACCGATACCAGGCCGCCCTGGCGCGGGCCTGGGCCCAGCGCGTCAATGCCGTCCTGCTGTGGCTGGGGCTGCTGCTGTCCCTGCTGTTCACCGCCCGTCACGACTACGGCGGCCTGGCCCTGACCGAGGCCATGCGCCATGGCACCGCGCAGGTGCAGGTCGGCTGCGATGCCCTGGCGATACTGGTCCGTGGCGGGGCCGTGCTGGAAGCCGCGCTCTGGTGGAGCGCCCAGCAGCTGTTCACCGGCCTGGAAGGCCTGCCGCTGACACTGCTGGCCTGGCTGGGTTTCATTGCCGCCTTCGGCATCTCCTTCCTGGTGGCCTGGGCCTGGAGCCGGGTACTGGGCGGCATGCTGGCGCGGCCCTGGCGCCTGGGAATGGCGAGGAGGACAGCGTGATGCCCGGGCCCCGTAGCACCCTGCCCCGGCGTTTCCCCTGGCCCTGGTTCTGGTTGGGTTTCATCGCCTTCATCCTGGCCGGGATCCTGCTGGCCCTGTTCGCCGGGATTCGCGGCACGGCACAGTGGGCCGCCCTGGAACTGGAACGGCACGAGCAGCCCCCCACCCTGTGGTCCGAGGTGATACAGCTGACCCTGGTCGGCGGCGAGACGCTGCATCTCGAACCGTCCGCCCTGCCCGAGCTGCAGGGGCGCACCCGGGACTGGCTCGAGACCCGCGAAACGGAGGCCCGCCAGCGCCTGCAACGGGAGCTGGAGCAGGCCCATGCCCGCCTGCTGGCCCGGGCCCTGGACCAGGTGCCCCGCTTCGCCGACTGGCACTACTCCCTGCAGGGCGAATACGCGCGCCTGCTGCACGCGGCCCTGGGCGACCTGCCCGGCTTCATGGCGGAGCGCATGATGGAGCATGTGTTCGAGCCCGCCGGGGTGAGCGCCGCCCTCGACGCCCTGTTCGTGCGCCTGGACCAGGGTCTGGACGCGGAACTGCGCGCGGGCGCCACGGAAGCCAGCCAGCTGCTGGCACGCCTGGTACGCACCCAGGCCGTGGAGCCCACCGCCACCGCCGAGCTGCGGGTGGTGGAAAGCCGCTCCCTGGGCGCCGACCTGTCGGCACACCTGGAACCCCGGCTGGCCCTCGCCCCCGAGGACCTGGCGCGACAGGGCGTGGCGGCCTCGGCGGGGGCGGTGGCCGGCGCGGTGGCCATGAAGAAGCTCGGCCTGGCCACGGCGGGCAAGCTCGGCCTGAAGGCCGCCGGCAGCGCCCTGGCCGGCACCGGCACGGGTGCCGCCACCGGCGCGGCCCTGTGCGGGGCCAGTGTCGTGGCCGCGCCCCTGGTGGCAGGCTGTGCCCTGGTGGGGGGGATCGTGGCCGGGGTCGGCACCTGGGTGCTGGTGGACAAGGGCGCACTGGAGGCGGAGGAATACCTGCGGCGCGCCGCCTTCGAGGCGGAGCTGCGCAGCGCCATCCGGGCGGAGTTCGACCGCCTGCACGACAGCCTGCAACGCCATTACGACAGTGCCCTGGAAAACGGTTTCGCGCAATTGCAGCAAGGCCTGGACGAACTGCTGCAACCGGCCGGGCACGCGCCGGAACGGACCTTCGTGCCGGCCCGCGTCATTGGCGGGCAGCGGGAACCCGCGCAATAGGACCGCGGGTTCAGTCCCGTGGCGGTTCCATCAGCAAGGGCCAGGCGGCCCGCAGGTAGACGAACATGGACCACAGGGTCAGCAGCGCGGCGATGTAGAGCAGCACTACGCCGATGCCATAGACCGGCAGGGGCCCGATGGGAGCCTGGTAGAGCAGCAGCAGGATGGCGATCATCTGTACCGTGGTCTTGATCTTGCCGATGTAGGACACGGCCACGTGGGCGCGTTCGCCAATCTCGGCCATCCACTCGCGCAGGGCCGAGATGGCGATCTCGCGGCCGATGATCACCAGCGCCGGGATGGCCAGCAGCATGGTGGGATTCGCCTGCACCAGCAGCACCAGGGCCACGGCCACCATGAGCTTGTCCGCCACCGGATCGAGGAAGGCGCCGAAGCGGGAGGTCTGGCGCAGGCGCCGCGCCAGGTAGCCGTCCAGCCAGTCGGTGAGGGCGGCCAGGCCGAAGATCAGCGCCGTGGCAAAGTGACTCCAGGCGAAGGGCAGGTAGAACACCAGCACGAACACCGGGATCAGGGCGATGCGGAACAGCGTCAGGTAGTTCGGGATGTTCAGGGGCATGATCAACCTTGTTCGTCACGGAAGGCATCGTGGATCTGCTGGGCCAGTGCCCGGCTGATCCCGTCGATACTGGCCAGTTCCTCCACCTGGGCGCGGGCCACCTCCTGCAGTCCGCCGAACTGCTTGAGCAGCCGCTGGCGACGCTTGGGCCCGATGCCCGGGATGCGTTCCAGGGGTGAGCGGGTGCGCGCCTTGGCGCGTTGGGCCCGGTGGCCGGCGATGGCGAAGCGATGGGCCTCGTCGCGGATCTGCTGCACCAGGTGCAGGGCCGGGGAATCCGCCGGCAATTCTACCGTCCTTCCCTGCGCGGGTATATGCAGGACCTCCAGGCCGGGGCGGCGCTCCACGCCCTTGGCCACCCCGACGATGAGCACCTCGGGGAGCTGCAGCTCCTCCAGCACCCGCACCGCGGCGGAGGTCTGGCCCGGCCCGCCATCGATGAACAGCACCTCGGGCAGGCGCGCCTCGCCCTTTTTCAGGCGGGTATAGCGCCGGTTCAGGGCCTGCTCCATGGCTGCATAGTCATCCCCCGGGGTGATGTCACGGATATTGAAGCGGCGGTAATCGGACTTCAGCGCACCCTCGGCATCGAACACCACGCAGGAGGCGACCGTGGCCTCTCCCTGGGTATGGCTGATGTCGAAGCACTCCATCCGCTCGGGGGCCGCCTCCAGGCGCAGGGCCTCGCGCAGCGCCTCGCGGCGCCGGCCCATGCCCGCGCGACTGCCGAGCCGGGCCTCCAGGGCCTGCTCGCTGTTGGTGACCGCCAGCTGCAACCAGCGTGCCCGCTCGCCGCGTACCCGGTGGCGCAGCGCCACCTTGACACCGGCGCGGGCGGCGAGCATCTCCTCCAGGGCCTCCCGTTCGGGCAGATCCTGGTTCAGCAGCAGCTCGCGGGGGATCTCGTGGGCCAGGTAGAACTGCCCCAGGAAGGCGGTCAGCACCTCCTCGACGCTGGACGCGTCGGGCAGGCGCGGAAAGAAGGCCTTGTTGCCCAGGTTGCGCCCGGCACGGATGAAGAACACCTGTACGCAGGCCAGCCCGCCCTTCACCGTGGCGGCGACGATATCCAGGTCACCCCCCTCCCCGCTCACGTACTGGCGCTCCTGCACCCGCCGCAGGTTGACGATCTGGTCGCGGTAGTGGGCCGCCTGTTCGTAGGCCTGGCGTTCCGCCGCCGCCTCCATGCGCTGCACCAGCTCGTCGATGATGACATTGCTGCGGCCCTCCAGGAACAGCACCGTGTGGCGCACGTCCTCGACATAGTCCGCCGGGCTGACCCAGCCGACGCAGGGGGCGCTGCAGCGGCCGATCTGGTGCTGCAGGCAGGGCCGGCTGCGGTTGCGGAAGAAGCTGTCCTCGCACTGGCGCACCCGGAACACCTTCTGCAGCAGGTGCAGGCTCTCGCGCACCGCCCCGGCGTTTGGATAGGGACCGAAGTAGCGCCCGCGCGCGCGCTTGGCGCCGCGGTGGACGGCCAAGCGCGGGTAGCCGTGGTCGGAGAGGAAGATATAGGGGTAGCTCTTGTCATCGCGCAGGAGGATGTTGTAGCGCGGCCGGAACTCCTTGATGAGGTTGTTCTCCAGCAGCAGGGCCTCGCCCTCGGTGCGGGTCACCGTGACCTCGATACCGCAGATCTGGCTGACCAGGGCCTGGGTCTTGGGGGCCTGCACGCTGCGCTGGAAATAACTGGAGACGCGTTTCTTCAGGTTGCCCGCCTTGCCCACGTAGAGCACCTTGCCGGCCGCGTCGAGCATGCGGTAGACCCCCGGGCGGCTGGTCAGGGTCTTGAGAAAGGCCTTGGGATCGAACGCTGTGGTGGCGGCTTTGGTCATGGCATGGTAGTAACGGCGATAACGGGGATGTTGCCCTGTAGGAGCGGCCTCTGGCC